>Ga0193726_1000615_pt1 | contig 35739 bp, 29 predicted proteins | sample H2c1metaG_FD_144928 | JGI IMG/M metagenome (GOLD analysis project Ga0193726, IMG submission 144928) | Soil microbial communities from a riparian zone of the East river system, Colorado, United States - H2c1 | ecosystem: Environmental > Terrestrial > Soil > Riparian zone | place: USA: East River... | reverse complement strand
GACTGGAAAGCCTCGCCGGGCCGGTATTGAAGTAGAGGTCGCGATGCGTCTCCCAGTTGACCTGTTGCGTGGAATCCGTCTCGACGATGCGGTCGCCGCCGCGCACGGTCCACACCCGTCCGCCGGCCCGCGTGCGCGCTTCGAGGATTCTGCACTGGTAGCCCGCCTTGCTGAGGCGGTAGGCCGCCGTCATGCCGGCAATGCCGGCGCCCAGGATCACGACGCGCTTGCCGTTGCCCGACCCCGGCGCCAGTTGGGGCGGCGCGGCGTACGCCGTCGGCGTGGCCAGCAACCCCATCATGTTCAGGGCAGAATAGACAGTCGCCGGCCCTGCGATGCGCCCTACCAGTTCGACAAGACTCCGCCGCGAAATGTCAGAGGCCATCCCTGCTCCATTCTCCGCACGAGACGCCGGCGAAAAGAGACTGTTCGTTTGTATGAATAGCTTGTCACGACCGTCTTTTCCTCCCCCGTCTTACGGGGGAGGTGCCCCCGAAGGGGGTGGAGGGGGAAGGCCACACAGGCGATCTCCGAAAATTTCAGATCTGAAACTTGCAGGTATCTCGACTGCGGCTTTCCCCCTCCGGCCCTGCGGGCCACCTCCCCCGTATGACGGGGGAGGCAAGTGAGATGACGATGTGTCCACCACCAAGCCGTATGACAGGAGGAAAGAGAAGCGCTTGACAGAACTGAGCAATGTTGTGGCGTATGCCTGCCGACCTTCGTCGAGAAAGGATCGGCATAATGTTCATCAAAATCGACGCTTCGAGAGCAGCGGCGCGCTCAGCCTGCAGTCGGCTCATCCGTGGCCCAAATGACGGGCGGAAAGGGCGGAAAGGTCGGAAACCCCCGTCCGCCGGTCCGGCCAGGTCGGCTCTATGCGCCGTCTGCGGCCCTCTTAGCGGTACGAAAGAATTCCCGGTCGCCGCGGACCGCGCCTACGCAATTTCGTGTCGCATGCTTTGGATGGGTCCGATCCCGAGCGGCGATCGTCAAACCGCGGGTCGGGCTCGCGCAGTTTCCACACCTCCAGCACCGCCGCCCTCGCCAGGCGGCTCGCTCGCGTTGACACCTTCGGCCGCCAAATATTCTAATGTCATAACAATATGAACTGAACACCCTCGTCGTGTTGGTCGATCTTGTTCCTGGGAGGGAACTCATGAGTTCTTTGAAGACAAAGCTGCGCGCGCTCGTCCTGGCGTCCATCGGTCTCGCCGCAGCGACCGCAGCCCATGCCGAAGACATCGTCGTCACGCATTACGCGTCGCTGCTTTACGGCACGCCCTACTCGGTGGCGCTCGACAAGGGCTACTTCAAGGAGGCCGGCGTCGACGTCACCGGCATCCTGACCTCCAAGGGCGGCGGCACCAGCGTGCGCAACATGATGGCGGGCGACACGCTGTTCGCCGAAGTGGCCCTTCCGGCCGCGCTCAGCGCGATCAAGGAAGGCTTTCCGATCAAAATCATCAGCGGCGGCACCGACGGGTCCAGCGGTTTCTGGGTCACGCGTCCGGGTGAGGTCATCAACAAGCCCGAAGATCTCAAGGGCAAGCGCTTCGTCTTCAGCCGGCCGAAGTCGGTCAGCGAGAGCACCATCCTCGCCATCCTGAAGTCCTACAATATCGATCCATCCGAAGTGAAGATGGTGGCGATCGGCGATTTCGGCGCGGGCCTCACCGCGCTCGAGCACAACAAGGCCGACATCGCCATCATTCCCGAGCCGATCTACTCGATGAAGATGAAGGAGGGCGCCAAGTACCAGGTGATCCCGTGGCTCGATGCCAAGATCCCCGCCTACACGCAGACCGTCGGCATCGCCACCGACGAGACGATCGCCAAGAAGGGCGACAAGCTGCGCGCCATCATCGAGGCGCGCCGCAAGGGCGTCGATTTCCTCTACGCCAATCCCAAGGAGGCGGCGGCCATCCTGGCCAAGGCCTATAATCTCGAGCCCGACGTCGCGGCGAGCGCGCTCGCCAACACGCTGAAGCAGACTCCGACCTGGTGGAATCGCGGTGAGCTGAGCTACCCGCTGATGGCCGCAATGGCCGAGGCTCTGGGTTCGGTGGGCGCCCTGCAGCTGCCGATCGACTGGAAGGCGGTGACCGACGAGCGCTTCCTGCCGACCGACCTCAAGACGAAGACCCAGTGATGGCCGGGCCGGCCGTCTCGCTCGTCCATCCCGCGCCGATGGATCATCCGGTGCACGCGCGGCTGACGGACGTCACCCGGATCTATCCGGCGCGTGCCGGACAAGCGGCGGTGCATGCGCTGGGACCGTTGTCGATGGAGCTGCGGGCCGGCGAATTCTTCAGCGTCGTCGGACCGTCGGGATGCGGCAAGTCGACCCTGCTCGACGTGCTGGCCGGTCTCGCCGTGCCCAGCGCGGGCACGGTGGAATTCGAAGGCAAGCCGGTTCACGGCATGGTTCCCGACGGCGTCGGCGTCGTCTTCCAGGAAGATGCGAGCTTTCCGTGGCTCACGGTCGAGGACAACGTCGCCTTCGGCCTCCGGCGCTCGGGAGTCGAGGCCGCCGAAACCCGCCGCCGCGTCGATTTCGCCGTCGACTTCATGGGCCTGCGCGATTTCCGCGGCGCCTATCCCAGCCAGCTCTCGGGTGGCATGCGCCAGCGCGTCTGCATCGCGCGCACCCTCGTGCTGCAGCCGCGTCTCATCCTGCTCGACGAGCCGTTCGGCGCGCTCGACCAGCAGACCCGCCTGCTGATGGGCGACGAGCTGCTGCGCCTGTGGCGAGAGACCTCCGCCACGGTGCTGCTGATCACCCACGCGCTCGACGAGGCCAACCTGCTGTCCGACCGCATCGGCGTGATGTCGGCGCGGCCCGGCTGCTTCATCGACATCGTCGAGACCGGCTGGCCGCACGACCGCGATTCGCGGCTGGCCGAGCGCGCCGATTTCGGCGCCGTCACCTCGCGCCTGTGGTCGCTGCTGCGCACCGAGTCGATGCGCGCGATGGGGCAGGGAGCCCGCGCCAAATGAGCAAGGCCGCCTGGATCCGGATCGCCCTCCTGGTCGGCGCCATCGGACTGCTCGAGGTTGCCTGCCGAATCGGCTGGGTGCCGCCAACGATGGTCATCGCGCCGTCCCACATGGTGTCGGCGATGGTGGGGCTGCTGGCATCCGGCACGTTGGGCGCGGATATTGCCCAGACCTTCTCCTCGGTCGGCATCGCGATCGTCATCTCGATCGTCGGCGGATTCACGATCGGCTTCTGGCTGCACTGGTTCCCGCCGCTGCGGCGGGCGTTCGATCCGTTCCTGGCGGCCTATTACGCGATCCCGCATTTCGCCTTCTATCCGCTGCTGATCGTGATCTTCGGGCTGGGCTCGCTGCCGCTGATCGTGCTTGCCACCCTGTTCGCCATGGTGGCCATGATCGTGGCGACTCTCGCCGGGCTCGACCGGGTGCCGCGCGTGCTGCTCAAGACCGCGCGGGTGCATCGCCTGTCGCCGTTCGAGGAGATGTGGCGCATCCGCCTGCCGGCCGCCGCGCCGCACCTGTTTTCCGGCATCAAGCTCGCCGTCGCCTATTCCTTCATCGGCGTCATCGCCGGCGAGTTCATCCTGTCGACGATGGGCGTCGGCCACGAGATCGCCTACGCCTACGACAATTTCGACAATCCGCGCATGTATGGGCTGATCCTGTTCGTGCTGGGCGTCGTCACCGCCTTCAACATGCTGGTCTATGCCTACGAACGGCACCTGGCGAAGCGGCGCGGCGCATGATCTCGCTGCGCTCCTTCCGCGACCCCATCCTGGTCGTGCTGTCGCTGGTCGCGATCTGGCAGGTGCTGCACCAGCTCGCGGGCGATTCGGCGCTGACGGCGCCCGCGCCGACCCTGGCCCATCTCTGGGAGATGGTGTGGCAGCCGCGCTTCCTGCCGCACCTGCGCGAGACGGCGCTGGCCTTCGCCCAGGCCTTGCTGATCGCCTGCGTGGGCGGCGTCGCCATCGGCGTGCTGCTGGGCGGCCATCGCCTGTCCGGCGAGGTCGCCGAGCCGCTGCTGGTGGGCCTCTATTCGATTCCCAAGATCACGCTCTATCCCGTCATCCTGCTGCTGTTCGGCCTCGGCATGCCGGCCAAGGTGGCGTTCGGCGCCCTGCACGGCATCATCCCGGTGGTCCTGTTCACCATGAACGCGGTGCGCAACGTCAACCGCAGCTATCTCCGCACCGGCCGCGCCATGCGGCTTACGCCCGCGCAGACCGCCTGGTTCGTGCTGGTGCCGGCGACCCTGCCGGAGATCTTCTCGGGCCTGCGCATCGGCTTCTCGCTCACCCTGCTCGGCACCATGCTGGGCGAGCTCTTCGCCTCGCAGCGCGGCCTCGGCTTCCTGCTGATGACGGCGATCGATTTGCACGATGTGAAGACCATCCTGGCCATCGCCATCTTCATCTCGATCTTCGCCGTCGCGCTGAACAGCGCGTTGCTGGCGGTCGACCGGCGCCTGCACCGGCGCACCGCGTCCGATTCTTCGGGGAAGACATGAACAAGGTGACGATCGATCGCGACCGCGGCGCGCCGTTGCATCATCAGATCTACCTGGTGCTGGCCGACGGCATCGCCACGGGACGCTACGCGATCGGCGAAGCGCTGCCGACCGAGGAGCAGCTCACGCAGATCTTCAGCGTTTCGCGCATCACGGTACGCCGGGCGATGACCAGCCTGCAGAACGACGGCTTGATCGAGCGCGGCGCCGGCCGGCGCACGATCGTGCGGCCGCCGATCGGCCAGCCGCTCAGCGTGCCGGCGACATCGGTAATCGAGAACATTGCCGCCTACGGCGCCGAAACCGTGGCCACGGTACTGGAGTTCGACTACGTGGCCGCGCCGGGCTTCTTGCGCGACAGGCTGTGGGACGCGCGGGACAATCCGGTGCAGCGCGCGGTGCGCGTGCGGCGGCAGGATGCCGACCCGGTCATGTACCTGACCTCCTACGTTCCCGCGGCGCTCGGCCGGACCTTCACCGCCGAGGAACTCAACCGCATTCCCATGCTCAAGCTTCTTGCGCGAGCCGGTGCGCACCTTTCGGGCGGTGAGAAGATCATCTCGGCGACCCTGGCCGATCCGCTCGTGGCCTCGCGGCTGGGGATCAAGGTCGGCGCACCGCTGCTCGAGACGCGCAGCATGATGGTCGATCAGCATAACCGCGCCGTCGAATATATCGAGATGCTGGCGATCCCGGACCGGCTGAAGCTGCGTCTCCAGGTGCAGGCCGACCAGGCGGTGACGCTGACGATTCCCGTCCCGAAGAAATCATCGAAGAAAAAACGCAAGTGAAGGAGTAAGCCATGTCTCAAGCTGCAAAGTTCCGCGAGTTGCTGGCCAGCGGCAAGATGATCGTGGCGCCGGGCGCCATCGACGGCCTCACCGGCCGCCTGATCGACCAGGCGGGCTTCCCCGCGGCCTACATGACCGGCGCCGGCACGTCGATGACGCTGGGCTATCCCGACTACGGCCTGATCACCATGACCGAGATGGTCGCCAACGCGACCCGCATCGTGAATTCGATCTCCATGCCGCTGATCAGCGACAGCGACACGGGCTACGGCAACGAGCTCAACGTCTTCCGCACGACCCAGGAGTTCGAGCGCGTCGGCGTGGCCGCGATCCATATCGAGGATCAGGTGTTCCCCAAGAGGTGCGGCCATCTCGACAGCAAGGAGCTGGTCAGCCGCGAGGACTACATCGCCAAGATCCGCGCCGCGTCGGCGGCCCGCAAGTCGAAGGATTTCTGCATCATCGCACGCACCGATTCGCGCGCCGTCGTGGGCTTCGAGGAGGCCATCGAGCGCGCCAATTCGGCGCTGGCCAACGGTGCCGATGTGGCCTTCGTCGAGGCGCCGCAGACCATGGAAGAGGTTGCAGCCGTGCCCAAGCGGGTCAAGGGTCCTTGCCTGCTCAATGTCGTGCGCGGCGGCAAGACGCCGGAGATCGAACTCGCCGATGCCGAACGCATGGGCTACGCCATCGCCATCCTGCCCGGCCTGCTGCTGGGCGGCATCATCTCGGTCTGCGACCAGCTCCTGGCCGACGTGAAGCGTAACGGCAAGCAGCCGCCCGTGGTGTCGGGTTCGCCCGGCAAGACCTTCGCCCGCTTCGGCGCCGCCACCTGGGATGAGCGCCGCACCGCCTTCCGCGACGTCATCAAGGTCGCGGCGGAGTAGCGCGCCATGACCGCCGCCCGCACGATGTTCGAAAAGATCTGGCAACGCCACATCGTCGTCGATCGCGACGACGGCTACACGCTGCTCTATGTCGACCGCCACCTGATGCATGACGGCTCGGCGGCGGGCTTTGCGCAACTGCGGGCGCGCGGCCTCAGGCTGCGGCGGCCCGATCGCGGCTTTGCCACGCCCGACCACTATGTACTGAGCAACAGCCGCTCGGTGCAGGACATCCCCGATCCTCATCACCGCCGGCTGGTCGAGCAGATCCGCGAAAACACGGCGGAGAGCGGCGTTACGCTGTTCGATCTCGGCGACGAGCGTCAGGGCATCGCCCATGTCGTGGGCCCGGAGCAGGGTGTCACGCAGCCCGGCCTGACCCTGGTGTGCGGCGACAGCCATACCTCGACGCACGGCGCGCTGGGTGCGCTGGCCTTCGGCATCGGCTCGTCGGAAGTGGCGCATGTGATGGCAACGCAATGCCTGTGGCAGCGCAAGCCCAAGGCCATGCGGGTCAGCGTCGACGGCACGCTGGGCGCCGGAGTCACGGCCAAGGATGTCATCCTGGCGATCATCGCCAAGATCGGCACAGCCGGTGCAGTCGGTCATGTGGTCGAATATGCCGGCAGCGCCATTCGCGGCCTGTCGGTCGAAGGTCGCCTCACTCTGTGCAACATGTCGATCGAGGCGGGTGCGCGTGCCGGCATGGTGGCGCCGGACGACACCACCATCGCCTATCTCAAGGGCCGGCCGTTCGCGCCGTCGGGCGCGGAATGGGACAAGGCGGTTGCCTTCTGGCGCACCGTGCCGAGCGATGCCGACGCCACGTTCGATCGCGCCGTCAGCCTCGATGCCGCGGCGATCGCGCCGATGGTCACCTGGGGCACCAGCCCCGAGGACGCGCTCTCGATCACGGGTCGCATCCCCGAGCCGTCGACGGCGCCGGATGCCGCCAAGCAGGACAGCATGAAGCGCGCGCTCGATTACATGGGCCTCGTCTCGGGCACGCCGCTTGAAGAGGTGGCGGTGGATCGGGTCTTCATCGGCTCCTGCACCAACAGCCGCATCGAGGATCTGCGTGCGGCCGCGGTGGTCGCCAAGGGCCGCAAGGTCGTGATCCCGTCGTGGGTGGTCGCGGGCTCCGGCCTGGTCAAGAAGCAGGCCGAGGCGGAGGGACTCGACAAGATCTTCCGCGAGGCTGGCTTCGAATGGCGCGAGCCGGGCTGCTCTATGTGCGTCGGCATGAACGGCGACACCGGCCTGCCCGGCCAGCGCATCGCCTCGACCTCGAACCGCAACTTCATCGGCCGCCAGGGCCGCGGCGTGCGCACCCATCTGCTCAGCCCGGCGATGGCCGTCGCGGCGGCCGTCACCGGCCATTTCACCGACGTGCGCCGGCTGCTGGCCTAGGAGAAGAAGTCACCATGGAACCCTTCACCACGCTGACGGCGGTGGCGATCCCCATCGACCAGCCCAACCTCGACACCGACCAGATCATTCCTGCGCGTTTTCTCGGCAAGCCGCGCGACATGCAGGTGGCGGCCGTCTTCAACGATCTCCGTTACGACCCGGAGGGCCGACCCAGGCCCGACTTCGTGATGAACCAGAAGGAATTCACCGACGCGAAGATCGTGGTGGCCGAACGGAACTTCGCCTGCGGCTCCTCGCGCGAGAATGCCGTGACGGTGATGCTCGACAACGGGTTGCGCGCCTACATCGCGCCGAGCTTTGGCGACATCTTCTTCAACAACTGCTTCCAGAATGGCGCCCTGCCGATCCGGCTCGACGCGGCGCGCGTGGCGGCGATCCGCGCCGCGCTGCGTGCCAAGCCGGGCTCGAAGATCACCATCGATCTGGCGAACCAAACCGTCACCGGTCCGGACGGCAAGACCGACCGGTTCGAGATCGACTCGTTCCGCAAGGAGTGCCTGCTCAAGGGCGTCGACGAGGTCAACCTCACCTTGGGCTATGAGGCCGATATTGCCCGCTTCGAGCAGCGCCAGCGCGGCGAGCTGAGCTGGCTGTGACCGACCGCAGACATTGAAGGAGCGATGACATGACCAAGGGAAAGAGCTTCAGGGAAGCGATGAAGCGCGGCATGGTTGCCGCGCCCGGCTGCTACGATTGCATCACCGCGCGGTCGATCGAGCGCGCCGGCTTCGAGGCGGTCTATATGACCGGCGCCGGCACCGCGGCGATGCTGGGCTATCCCGACTACGGGCTCGTGACAATGTCGGAGATGGCGGACAACGCCGGACGCATCGCGGCGGCCATCAAGCTGCCGGTGATCGCCGACGCCGACACCGGCTACGGCAACGAGCTGAATGCGATCCGCACCGTGCGTGAGTACGAGAAGCGCGGCGTCGCCGGCATCCATATCGAGGACCAGGGCTTCCCCAAGAAATGCGGCCACCTCGAGGACAAGACGATCGTGCCAATCGAGGATTACGTGGCCAAGATCCGGGCCGCGGTGAGCGCCAAGGTCGATCCGGACTTCCTGATCATCGCCCGCACCGATTCGCGGGCGGTCCTGGGCTTCGAGGAGGCGATCCGGCGCGCCAATGCCGCCATCGAGGCCGGCGCTGACATGGCCTTCGTCGAGGCGCCGCAGACGCTCGAGGAAACCCAGGCGGTGCCGAAGCTGGTGAAGGGCCCGTGCATGCTGAACATGGTGTGGCGCGGCAAGACACCCGACCTGTCGATCGCCGAAGCCGAGAAGCTGAACTACAAGTTCATGATCCTGCCGGGCGTGCTCAGCCGTACCGTGGTCGGCGCCTGCGACGCGGTCCTGCGCGACCTCAAGGCCCAGGGACGCCATCCGGTGCCGGTCTCGGACATCACGCCCCAGCAAGGCTTCCGGCTATCCGGCGCCGACGAGTGGGATGGCTATCGCACCCAGTTCCGCACACCGCCCGCGAAGCAGGCCGCAGAGTAGCGGCGCGGTGACCGTCGAGCTTGCAGAGCTGATCACCTTCAAGGGCTTCGGCAAGACATTCAGCACCAAGGCGGGCGACTTGCGGGCGGCGACCGACATCAATCTAACCATCGGCCAAGGCGAGTTCGTGACCTTGGTCGGCCCGTCCGGCTGCGGCAAGTCGACTTTGCTCAATGCCGCGGCCGGCCTCTTCCCGCCGACCGATGGGCAGGTGCTGTATCGAGGCAAGCCGGTCAGCGGCTACAACCATTCTGTCGGCTACATGACGCAGAGCGACCACCTGCTGCCGTGGCGCGACGTCGTCGGCAACATCGCTGTGCCGCTGGAGATCAAGGGCATGGGCCGCCGCGAGATCGCCGATCGCGTGGCCGAGCTGGTGACGCTGGTCGGCCTCAAGGGCTTCGAGAAATCCTATCCCACGCAACTGTCCGGCGGCATGCGCAAGCGCGCGGCGCTGGCGCGGCTGCTGGCCTACGATCCCGACACGCTGCTGATGGACGAACCGTTCGGCGCGCTCGATGCGCAGCTCCGCCTGGGCCTGCAGATCCAGTTGCGCCGGCTCTGCCAGCGCCTGAACAAGACGGTGCTGTTCGTCACTCACGATCTCGACGAGGCCATCGCGCTCGCCGATCGCGCCGTCGTCTTCACGCGCCGGCCCGGCACGGTGAAGCGGATCCTGACGGTCGACCTGCCCCGGGACCGCAACCTCATGCAGCTCCGCCACGATCGCCGCTACATGGAGCTGACGGCCGAGCTGTGGGATCTTTTGGCGCCCTCGATCGCAGAGATCGAAGCGCTCGTCGAGGCTGCGTGACATGCGCGCCTGGCTGATCCGCTTCGTCCTGCTGGCGAGCTTTCTCGCGCTTTGGGAGATCACCTCGGGCTGGTTGTTCCGCCCGTTCTTCATCAGCAGCCCCAGTGCCGTTATCATCACCTTCTGGAAGTGGGTGGAATCGGGCCGGCTTTTCTATCATGCCGGCATAACGGTCATCGAGGCGTTCACGGGCTTCGCCCTGGGCGGGCTGGCGGGCATGGCGGCGGGCATCGTCCTCGGCCAGAGCCGCACGCTGGCCGACATCCTCGATCCCTTCATCATGATCTTCTACAGCCTGCCCAAGATCGCCCTGGCGCCGCTCTTCGTGCTGTGGTTCGGCGTCGGCATCGACATGAAGATCATCCTCACCGCGAGCGTGGTGTTCTTCCTGGTGTTCCTCAACACCTACACCGGCGTGCGCAATGTCAGCCGCGAGCTCATAGCCATCCTGCGCCTCATGGGGGCGAGCGACCGGCATGTCCTCACCAAGGTGATCCTGCCCTCCGCGGTGTCGTGGGTGTTCGCCGGGCTTCGCTTGTCGGTGCCCTACGCATTGATCGGCGCGATCGTGGGCGAGCTGATCGCGGCCAACCAGGGGCTGGGCTATCTGCTGGCCGACGCGTCGGGACAGTTCAACACCGCCGGCGTCTTTGCCGCGCTGCTCGCCATCGTCCTGCTGGCCCTGGTGCTCAACTTCTTCGTCAAGATCCTGGAGAAGCTCGTCATGCCCTGGCACCAGGACCAGGAGCTGCGGGAATTCTCCATCTGAGGAACAGGAACCAATGAAGATCGGTCTCAAGGCGTTGTTTCTGGCTGTAACCGCAGTCCTCTTGCTGGCGGGCGAATCGCAGGCCCAGGACAGGGTCCGCTTCACCCTGACCGGCACCAGCATGCTCTACACGCCGGTCTATGTGGCCGACGCCATGGGCTATTTCGAGGCCGAGAAGATCAAGCCCGAGATCCATCACTTCAAGGCGGGCGGCGCGGCCGCCCTCGCCGCCGTACTGGGCGGCAACATGGAGGTCTATATCGGGGCCGCCTCGAGCGCGCTGCGCAGCTCGACCAAGGGCGCCGACGCGCTGCTCATCGGCGCCATGGTGACGCGCTATTCCATCGACATCATCGAACGCAAGAAGGTCGCCGCGGCGCGCGGCATCACCGAGGCGAGCGGCGCGATCGAGCGCTTCAAGTCGCTCAAGGGCCTGAAGATCGGCGTGTCGGGCGCCGGCAGCGGCACCCACCAGATCGCGCAATATGCCTTGTCCCTGGCCGGGCTGAACTCCGAACGCGACGCCACGATGGTGTTCCTGGGCGACGGCGGATCGACCCTGGCAGCCTTCGCCGCCGAGCGCATCGATGCCGCGACAACGTCCAGCCCGACGACGGAACTGGCCATCCGCGATCACGGCGCCATGCTGCTGGTCGATGGCCCAGGCAACGGCTACCCCGATCTCGACGGCTTCCTCTACGTCGCCCTGATCGCAGCCAAGCCGTGGACCGACGCCAATCCCGAGCTGGCGACTCGCACGGTGCGGGCTTTCGTGAGGGCGCACCAGGCCATGCATGATCCCGTGCTCGGTCCGCAGGCGCGGGACAAGGTGCATGCGAAGTTCTTCGCCGATGTCGACAAGGCCATCTTCGATATGGCGTGGCAGCGCATGTTGCCGGGCTTCGCCAGCGACCTCGCGATGAACCGTCGACAGCTCGAGCGCGTCGAGAAGTTCCTCAACGACTTCTCGAGTGAGAAAATGAGCGCCAACCTCGACAAGGTCTTCACCAACCGTTTCGTCGAGGCGGCAACGCGCTGATCAGGGTTTGCCGAAGGTCGCGATGCGATCGACGTTGCAGATGAACAGGACGCGCTTTTCGTCGATCGCGGGATCGCGCAGCCCGTAAGGCGGCGGATTGCCGGTGTACTTCGTCCAGATCTTGTCGAGCTGCCTGGTGATGCGCTCGCCGCCCGGCGCCGCTTCGTGCTCCTCACGCTCGACCGTGCACTTGAGCTGGACCCAATGATAGGCATTCTCCGGATTGACGATCAGGATCGTGAGCTTGGGGTTCTTGCGGATCCAGCCGCACTTCGCGCGGTGCGAGGCGGTGTTCACCAGGACCTTGTCGCCTTCGTAGTCGAACCACATCGGCGTCAGGCCGATCCGGCCATCCGGCCCGATCAGGCCCAGCGTGACCGTGATCGGCCGGTCGAGCAGCGCCTTGTAGATCGGATCGAGATCCGACAGGCCCTTGATCTTGACCCGGTCGCCGACGGCGAACTGGCCTTCCTGCAAGCCGTTGGCGACGTCGCGGAATTTCGCAACAGTGATGCTGCCTGCCATGTGCCCTCCCGAGCGTTTTCCGTATGGTGGCACGGCCGATCCGCAGACCACAAGGCTTGCGGCAACTGCCGGCGCGTGAAAGCATTTCCCATCTCGGCAAGACGAAACGAGCAAGGGGAAGCGCCATGGATGTCGGCATGATGATGGTGTTCGCCAGCTACGGCTGGGACAACTGCCCGGACGATCGCGTGTGGGACGAGGAGATCCGCCTGGCCGGCCTCGCCGCCGACCTCGGTTTCGACTGCCTGTGGTCGGCCGAACACCACTTCAATGACTACTCCTTCGTGCCGGATAACCTCCACCTCATGACCTACCTGACGGCGCGCCATCCCGGCATCGATGTCGGCACGGCGGCCGTCATCCTGCCCTGGCACGATCCGCTGCGCGTCGCGGAGAATGCCGCCGTGCTCGACATGTTGAGTAAGGGCAGGCTTCGCCTGGGCATGGGTCGCGGGCTGGCGCGGCGCGAATTCGCGGCCTTCCGCCTCAGCATGGACGAATCGCGCGGCCGCTTCGACGAGGCGGCGCCGATGATCATCAACGCGCTCAAGACCGGCTATATCGAGGGCGACGGCCCATACTACAAGCAGCCGCGCATCGAGATCCGCCCGCGGCCCCAGCATTCCTTCGACGGCCGCATCTACGCCGTGGCTTCGAGCGAGGATTCGGTCAATTCCGCCGCCAAGCTCGGCGCCCACATGGTGATGTTCGCCGACCGGCCGTGGGAGATGCGGCTGCCGGTGATCGAGCACGGGCGAGATCTTCACCGCAAGTACCACGGCACCGAGCAGCCCCATATCATGCTGACCGAGTTTTGCGTCTGCGGGCCCAATCTCGCCGAGACCGAGGAGGAGGCGCGCAAATACCAGGGCAAGTTCGTCGAAAGCAATTTCTACCACTACGAATTCCTGGGTGAGCACTTCAAGACGGTGAAGGGCTACGACGCCTACCAGCAGAAGGCCGAGATCGCACGCAAGGGCGGCCTCGAAGGCGCCGTCAACGGCTTCATGCAAGCCGCGTCCTGGGGCACGCCCGACAAGATTCTGCGCGGGATCGAGGCGCGCCGGAAACTTTTGGGCGACTTCGAGCTCAATATCGCCTTCCGCTTTGGCGGTACGCCCTATGAAGTCTCGGAGCGGGGCTTGAAACTCTTCGCCAAGGAAGTACTTCCGGTTCTGAAGTCGTGGGGGCCGGCGCGGGTCGCCCAGGCGGCCTGAGCACGGCTCACGCAGGCGGCGTGGGGCAGTATAGTCGAGACCGTTCAAGCGCGAGGCCCCATGTCCGATCGGAAGCCCCTGTCTTTCCACGTCCCGGCGCCGGCGGTGCGGCCCGGCGGCACGCCCGATTTCAGCGACGTGAAGATTTCCCTGGCGGGCGAGGTGCGGCGGCCGGAGGTGGATGTCGCGCCCGAGCAGATCCGCGACCTGGCCTATGCGATCATCCGCGTGCTCGACCGCGACAGCGAGGCGGTGGGCCCGTGGGCCGGCCTGCTCGATGACGAGGCGCTGCTGAAGGGCCTGCGCCACATGATGACGCTGCGCGCCTTCGATGCGCGCATGCAGATGGCCCAGCGCCAGGGCAAGACGTCCTTCTACATGCAGCACATGGGCGAGGAGGCGGTGAGCTGCGCCTTTCGCGTGGCGCTCGAGCCCGGCGACATGAACTTTCCGACTTACCGCCAGGCCGGGCTGCTGATCGCCGGCGACTATCCGATGCTCGAGATGATGAACCAGATCTACTCCAACGAGCTCGACCCGCTGAAGGGCCGCCAGCTGCCGGTGATGTATTCGTCGCGCGAGCACGGCTTCTTCTCGATCTCGGGCAATCTTGCCACGCAGTTCATCCAGGCGGTCGGCTGGGCGATGGCGTCGGCGATGAAGCGCGACACCAGGATCTCCGCCGGCTGGATCGGTGACGGCTCGACGGCCGAATCAGATTTCCACGCGGCCCTTGTCTTCGCCTCGACCTACAAGGCGCCGGTCGTGCTCAACATCGTCAACAATCAGTGGGCGATTTCGACTTTCCAGGGCATCGCCCGTGGCGGCTCGGGCACCTTCGCGGCGCGCGGCCTGGGCTTCGGCATCCCGGCATTGCGCGTCGACGGCAACGACTATCTCGCCGTTTATGCGGTGGCGAAATGGGCGGTCGAGCGGGCCCGTCGCAATCTCGGGCCGACCCTCGTCGAGTACGTGACCTATCGGGTGGGCGCGCATTCCACCTCGGACGATCCCTCGGCCTACCGGCCGAAGACCGAGTCCGACGTCTGGCCGCTGGGTGATCCCGTGCTGCGCCTAAAAAATCACCTGATCCGGCGCGGCGTCTGGACCGAGGACCGGCACAAGCAGGCAGAAGCGGAGATCCTGGCCTCCGTCATCGCGGTCCAGAAGGAGGCTGAGAGCCACGGTACGCTGCATTCCGGCCCCCATCCCTCGGCGCGTGACATGTTCGAGGGCGTCTATGAAGAGATGCCGCCGCACCTGCGTCGCCAGCGCCAGCAGGGCGGGATCTAGCCGATGCCGCGCAAGACCATGGTCGAGGCGATCCGCGACGCCATGGATGTCTCCATGCAGCGCGACGACAACGTCGTCGTGTTCGGCGAGGATGTCGGCTATTTCGGCGGCGTGTTTCGGTGCACTCAAGGCCTGCAACAGAAATTCGGCGCCAGCCGCGTCTTCGATACGCCGATCAGCGAGCTCGGCATCGTCGGCGCCGCCGTCGGCATGGCGGCCTACGGCCTCAGGCCCTGCGTCGAAATCCAGTTCGCCGATTACATGTATCCGGCCTACGACCAGATCGTGTCGGAGGCGGCGCGGCTGCGCTATCGCTCCAACGGCCAGTTCACCGCGCCGCTGGTCGTGCGCATGCCGACCGGCGGCGGCATCTTCGGCGGCCAGACCCACAGCCAGAGTCCGGAGGCGCTGTTCACCCATGTCGCCGGACTGAAAACCGTCGTGCCGTCCAACCCGTACGACGCCAAGGGCTTGCTGATCGCCGCGATCGAGGACAACGATCCGGTGATCTTTCTCGAGCCCAAGCGGCTCTACAACGGACCTTTCGATGGCCATCACGACCGGCCCGTGACGCCGTGGGCGCGGCATCCGCAAGGCGAGGTCCCGGACGGCCACTACACCGTGCCGTTGGGCAAGGCCGCCATCCGTCGGGCGGGCGCCGCGGTGACGGTGCTGGCCTATGGCACCATGGTCTTCGTCGCCGAGGCGGCGGCGGCCGAGACCGGCATCGATGCGGAGATCATCGATCTGCGCACGCTCCTGCCCTACGACCTCGAGACGATCGTGGCCTCAGTCGAGAAGACGGGGCGGTGCGTCGTCGTTCATGAGGCGACGCTGACCTCGGGCTTCGGCGCGGAGCTGAGCGCGCTCGTGCAGAAGAATTGCTTCTATCATCTCGAGGCGCCGATCGTGCGCGTCACCGGCTGGGACACGCCCTATCCGCATGCCCAGGAATGGGACTATTTCCCCGGGCCGGCCCGCATCGGCCGCGCGCTCAAGGCCGTGATGGAGGCCTGAGATGGGAACCCGCATCATCAAGCTTCCCGACGTCGGCGAGGGCGTGGCCGAGGCCGAAATCGTCGAATGGCATGTCGAGGTCGGCCAGTCGGTGCTGGAGGATCAGCTTTTAGCGGCCGTGATGACCGACAAGGCGACGGTCGAGATTCCCTCGCCGGTCGCCGGCGTCGTCGCAGCTCTGGGCGGCGAAGTCGGCAGCGTTCTGGCGGTCGGCGCCGAGCTGGTCCGCTTGGAAGTGGCGGGTGAGGGCAACGAAGTAGTGTTGGCCGCGCCGCGGGAAGCGGCGACGACGGCGCCCGCGGAAAAGCCGGCTGCTCCCGTGCCAGCACCAGTGCCTCAACCCACCGCCGTACCATCTGCGCCTTTGGCACCCGTCACCCGGGCGCCGATCGGACCGCCGCGGGCGCCCGGCGAGAAGCCTATCGCCTCGCCCGCGGTGCGGCGGCGCGCGCGCGAGGCCGGTGTCGATCTGCGCCAGGTGCGCGGCACGGGGCCGGCTGGCCGCATCGGCCACGATGACCTCGATGCTTTCCTGCGTGGCGCCCCCAAGGCCGGGATATCGGCGGCCCGGGCCGCCAACACCGAGGTCGAGACCGTCAAGATCATCGGCCTGCGCCGGCGCATCGCCCAGAAGATGGCGGAGTCCAAGCGCCGGGTCGCTCATTTCTCCTATGTCGAGGAAGTCGACGTCACCGCGCTCGAGGAGCTGCGCGCGACCCTCAATGCGGAGAATCGCTCCGATCGGCCGCGCCTCACGCTGATGCCGTTCCTGATGAAGGCCTTGGTCAAGGCGGTCGCCGACTTTCCCGAGATGAACGCGCTCTATGACGACGAGGCGGAGACCCTCGAACGTCATGGCGGCGTCCATATCGGCATCGCCACGCAGACGCCCTCGGGCCTCATGGTGCCGGTCGTCCGCCACTGCGAGACGCTCAGCCTGTGGGACTGTGCCGCCGAGGTGCAGCGCCTGGCCGAGGCGGCGCGCGAGGGCCGGGCGACCCGTGCCGAGCTCACGGGCTCGACCATCACGATCACCAGCCTGGGCGCGCTGGGCGGCATCGTCACCACGCCCGTGATCAACCGGCCGGAGGTCGCCATCATCGGGCCCAACAAGCAGGTCGTGCGTCCGGTCTGGCAGGGCGAGCAGTTCGTACCGCGCACCATGATGAACCTGTCGTCCTCCTTCGATCACCGCGTCATCGACGGTTACGTTGCGGCGCGCTTCGTCCAGCGCATAAAAAGCCTGCTCGAAGCGCCGGCGACAATTTTCATAGAGGCGTGAGATGGCCGAGATCGCTGCCAAGGTGCTGGTCGTGGGCGGTGGGCCCGGCGGCTATGTCTCAGCCATACGGGCCGGCCAGCTCGGCCTCGATGTCGTGCTGGTGGAGCAGGGCGGTCTCGATGGCGGGCTGGGCGGCACCTGCCTCAATGTCGGCTGCATTCCGTCGAAGGCGCTCATCCATGCGGCCGACGCCTACGAGCGCGCGGCCGAGCAGGCGAAGTCCGCGCCGTTCGGGCTGCGCGTCGAGCATCCGACCATCGACTTCGCGCGCACGATCGAGTGGAAGAACGGCATTGTCGGCCGTCTCACCAGCGGCGTCGGCGCGCTGCTGAAACGACACCGGGTCAAGATCCTTCAGGGACGCGCCGTGATGGTCGACGGCAAGACCTGCCGGGTCGAGACCGACACCGGCCCCCAGGCCGTGAGCGCCGAGCATGTCGTGCTGGCGACCGGGTCGGTGCCGACGACGCTGCCGGCACTGCCGTTCGGCGGTCGCGTCATCTCCTCGACCGAAGCGCTGTCGCTGTCCGCGATTCCCGAACGCCTGGCTGTCGTCGGCGCCGGCTATATCGGCCTCGAGCTCGGGACCGCGTTCGCCAAGCTCGGCGCCAAGGTCACGGTGATCGAGGCCGCCGACCGCATTCTGCCCTCCTATGACGAGGAGCTCGTCCGTCCGGTCGCCCGTCACCTGAGAACGTTGGGCGTCGAGGTCCTGACGCGTGCCCGGGCCGTCGGCCTGTCCGACGCGGGCGATGCATTGCGGATCGAGCAGGAGGGCGCGGCGGCGCGCAGCATCCCGGCCGACAAGATCCTTGTCGCCGCCGGACGGCGGGCCAGGACTACGGGATTCGGCCTGGAACGTCTCGACCTCAGCATGAATGGCCCCTTCGTGCAGATCGACGAGCGCTGCGCGACCTCGATGCGCAACGTCTGGGCGGTTGGCGACCTTACCGGCGAGCCCATGCTGGCCCACCGCGCCATGGCCCAGGGCGTGGTGGTCGCGGAATTGATCGCGGGTCATCGTCGGGTCTTCGACGGTGCAGTGATTCCGGCCGTCTGCTTCACCGATCCGGAGATCGTCACCGTCGGACTCTCACCCGATGAGGCGCGTAAGGCCGGCCACGAGGTGCATACCGCCCTGTTCCCGTTCCAGGCCAATGGCCGGGCGCTGACCTTGGGCGCCGAGGACGGCTTCGTGCGCGTGACCGCACGGGCCGACAATCACCTGCTTCTCGGCATCGCCGCGGTCGGCGCGGGCGTGTCGGAACTTGCCACCGCCTTCGGCCTCGCGCTGGAGATGGGGGCGAGGCTGGAGGATATCGGCGGCACCATCCATGCTCACCCGACCCTGGGCGAGGCCTTCCACGAAGCGAGCCTGCGCGCCCTGGGCGAAGCGCTTCACATCTAGCTTCTGAGAACGGCCTTCACTTTCTCGGGCGTCAGCGGCATGTCGCGCACGCGCAGCGCCACTGCATCGGTCACGGCGTTCGCCAAGGCCGCAGCGGCAGGTCCCTGGGCCGCTTCGCCGGTGCCCAAGAAGGGCTGGCCCGGACGATCGATGACATGGACCTCGACGGTCGCCGGAACGGCATCGAAGCGGACGATCGGATAGGCGCTCCAGTCGAAGCTGCTGCGGTGCGTCGCGTCGAAGGCGACGGCTTCATGGATCGTCCAGCTCAACGACTGGACGATCCCACCCTCGATCTGGTTGCGGATGCCATCGGGATTGACGGCTTCGCCGCTGTCGACGGCCGCCACTACGCGAGAGATCTTTATGTCGCCGCTGGCACGGTCGATGGCGACTTCCATCGCTACCGCACAATAGGCGGCGAGGTTCTTGTAGCGGGCGAAAGCAAAGCCGCAGCCCCGGCCGTCACCGCCTTTGCCGCGCGACGCCCAGCCGAAGCGATCGGCCGCGGTCTGCATGATCTCGCGGGCCCGCGCATCCGTCATATGGGCGAGACGGAAGGCGAGGGGATCGGCGCTGGCGGACTTGGCCAGCTCGTCCATGAAGCATTCGATGGCGAAGACGTTCATCTGCGCGCCCAGTCCGCGCAGCGCCGACACGCGCACCGGCGCCTGCTCGATGAAGTGATAGATGCCGCGGGCATTGGTTAGCGCATAGAGCGGATTGCCGTTTCGATGGCCGCCGCCCTCCGGCATCGGGATCGGCTTGGGGATCTGGCGGGGGAAGGGCGGATCGACCTCGGCGCCGGCCAGCAGGCCGCCGGCGGTGGCGGGCCGGCCGTTATGCGCATTGCTCCAGACATCGTGGCGCCAGCCGGCGATGCGGCCGTCGGCCAGCGTGGCTTCCAGCTCGACCACCATCGCCGAGCCCAGCGGCTCCCAGCCATGCTCCTGCTCGCGCATCCATTGCAGGCGCACCGGACGGCCTGGGACGGCGCGGGCGGCGAGGGCTGCGTCGGCGGCAACATCGTCGGCGCCATTGTGGCCGTAGCAGCCCGAGCCCTCGGTGTGAATGCAGCGCACCTTGCCGGCCGGCAGGCGCAGCAACTCGGCCAAGGACTTGCGCAGCGGGTAGACGCCCTGGCTATGCGTCCACACGGTGACGCCGTCATTCTCCCAGAGCGCCACGGCACAGGATGGCCCGATCGAGCCGTGCATCAGGCAAGGCCGGCTGTAGCGTGCCTTGACCACCTTGCCATCCGACGGCGCCGGCGGCCCGGGATAGTCGAAGATCGGCACGTCCTGCGAAGGCAAGCGACGGATCGCCTCGCGCATGTCTTCTGCCGGCAGCTTGGCGCCCGGCCGGTCCCAGCCGGCCGACTGCAGGCGCTGCAATGCCTTGACGGCTTGCCACTCCTGCGTCGCCAGCACGACGGTGAAGCCGCCCTCGCGCACCACCCGCACGACCCCCGGCATCTTGGCGACGGCGTCGAAGTCGGCAGGCTTGAGCCGCGTGCCTTCGCTGGGACCCCGCACGACGCGGGCATGGAGCATGCCGGGCAGCCGCATATCCTGCACATAGGCGACACCGCCCGTGACCTTGGCCGGAATATCGACGCGGGGCAGGTTCGTGCCGATCAGGCGCACGCCCTTCTCGCGCCGTGCCACGTCCGGCTTGGCCTCGACATGGAGCGACAGCAACGTGGCCAGTTCGCCGTAGCCCAGGCTGTCGCCGTTCGGCGCATGAGCCGCGCCATCGTGCAGCTCGACTTGCTCGACGGCGACCAGCCAGCGCCACGCCGCCGCCTCGGTCAGCAGGACGCGCACGTTGGCGGCGGCATTGAGGATGGCCGTGCCGCTGTCCTGCATCGAGTGACTGCCCGCCGTAACGCCTTCGTCGGGCGTGCGCGCGGTGTCGGCGGTTATGAGTTCGATGCCGGCAGGCGGCACCGCAAGCTCGTCCGCCGCAACCTGGATCAGCGCCGTCTTCAGCCCCTGGCCGAGTTCCGCCTTGCCCGTGAACACCGTGACATGTCCCTCCGCGTCGATGCGGATCCACGAGTCGAGCAAGGGGAACTTGTCGAGGTCACCGGGCAGGGTGGGCCTCTTCTCCATGACCTGGCCCATCGCCTGCCGCGACAGGGAGAAGGCCACGACCAGCGCACCCTGGCCGAGCAGCCGCCGTCGCGTGAGGGCGCTCACAGCGCGTCCTCCGCATCGTTGCGCACGCCGCCGCCCATGGCGGTGGCGGCCCGCCGTACCGCGCGCAGGATGCGCATGTGGGTGCCGCAACGGCAGAGATTGGGCGCCATGTGGGCGCGCAGCTCGGCCTCGGTCGGCCGGGTGTTGCGTTCCAGCAGCGCCTGCGCGCGCATGATCATGCCGGCGATGCAGTAGCCACATTGTGCCGCCTGCTCGGCCTCGAACGCGGCCGGCAGCGCACCGGGCTTTTCCCTTGTGCCGAGACTCTCGATCGTGCGCACCTTGCGTTCGGCAAGGGCCGCGATCGGCAACAGGCAGGAGAAGGCGGGCTTGTCGTCGACCAGCACGGTGCAGGCGCCGCATTGGCCCAGTCCGCAGCCGAACTTGGCGCCATTGAAGCCGAGATCGTTGCGCAGGGCGTAGAGCAGCGGCGTATCGGGAGTCGCGTCGACCTGGTGGGATACGCCATTCACGATAAGGGTGATCATTCGCTGCCTCCCTTGCGCACCTGCGCCACCGCCCCCGGAACGTCGGGCCACGGCGGCTTGTCGGTGTATCGCGCGCGCAGATACGCGGTGATGTCGGCAAGCTGCCGGTCGCTGAAGCTCTCGCCGTAGGCCGGCATGGTCGGACCGGACCGGCCGGCCGGCGGTGCCAAGCCGTGCATGATGATCTGGATCGTGTCGTTGGGCGCGTCTTCGTGCAAGGGCGTTCCCCAGGCGAGCGACGGCCGCCCCTCCTGCATCATCGGCGCGCCGGCCGCGTGGCAGGTGGCGCAGGCGCCGGCAAAGAGGGCGGCCGCCTCGGGATGGGCGGCATCCGCGCCGTTGCCCTTGTCTGCCGGCGGCGGTCCCTGCGCGGCCGGTGCGTGCGCCATCAGCGAGGCGAAATAGACGGCGATCGCGCGAACGTCGTCTTCCGATGCTTGCGCCAGTCCGCGCGTGACGCTGCCCATCGGGCCGGCCGCGGCGGCATGGGTCGCGCTGAGGCCGGTGCGCAGGTAGGCGAAGAGGTCTTCGGCGGTCCACGGCCGCACCGCAGGCGAATTGATATTGAGCGGCGGCGCGTACCAGCCCTCTATCCAGGCGCCGTCGTAGGCATGGTCGCTTCTCTCGGCGCCCAGTTCGTTGCGCGGGGTGTGACAGCCGCCGCAATGCGCCAATCCCTCGGCCAGCGCGCGACCGCGATTCCACTCGGCTGACTGGCCCGGATCGTCGACGAGGGGACCCTTGTGAAGAAAAAGCAGGTTCCAGCCCGCCAGCAGCGGCCGGAAACCGAAAGGCTCTTTCAGCCGATTGGCTGGCGCCCGCGTCTGCACGGCCGGCCGCGTCATGAGGAAGGCATACAGCGCGTCGATGTCAGGATCGCTGGCGTGGGTGAAATGATCGTAAGGGAAGGCGGGATAGAGAAGCTCGCCGTTTCGCGCCACGCCTTCGCGCATTGCGCGAACGAACGCTTTGCGCGACCAGCGGCCGATCCCCGTCTCGGGGTCGGGCGTGATGTTGGTCGTGAACACCGTGCCGAACGGCGTCTCCAAGGGCCGTCCGCCGGCGAACGGCCGTCCGCCCTGGGCCGTATGGCAACTGGCGCAATTTCCGAGATGTGCGAGCTTTTCCCCCCGCGTGACGATGGCGGAGGCGAAAGTGGCTGAAGGATTGGCGAGCGCCGGCCACGCCGGCTGCCAACTCACGGCAAAGGCCGCCAATAGGACTGCCGCAAGCCCTATGGCGCTTCCCAGCAGGAGCGTCCTTTTGGTCAAATCAGGGTTCCGTCGACGTCGCGGAATGACAATAACGCTTTTGTCGGGATCGAGTTTCGCAGATCTGGTGGGGACGTGCTTCCTCGCGCAGGTGTGAAGCGCAGCCTTCAGATGGAAACGCCGTCCCAGTCCGGCGGCGGGATGGCGCGATAGCGCTGGCACCTCTTCACCATGAGCTCCGCCGCCTTGTCCTCGCCGCGCAGGCGCAGCGATGCCTTGAAGCGTTCCTGCGCGGCCGTCCAGTCGCCGGCGAGATAGGCGTCGAGTCCGGCCTCATAGGTGGCGATCGCCTCGTCGAGCGCCGGCGTCCATGCCGCCGCGCGATGCTCGAGCACCTCGAAGACGTTGGTCGGCCGCGTCTGGCCGCGCACGCGGACGACGTCGATCCGCCGCATCTTTGGGGTGCCGACCAGCCGCCGGCGCGTCTCGGCGCAGATCAGGATGTCGGCGCCGTAGAGCTTGGTCATGCTCTCGATCCGCGAGGCAAGGTTCACGGGGTCGCCGATGACGGTGAAGTCCATCCGCTTGGGCGAGCCTATATTGCCGGCGATGACGGTTCCCGTGGCGATGCCGACGCCGATGCGGATGATGCCGCCGCCGGCTGCCATGCGGCGGGCGTTGAGCAGCTCGAGCACCTGCAGCATGTCGCACGCCGCCTGGACGCTGTTGTGGGCGTCGGTCTCCGCGGCGACGGGCAGGCCGAACACCGCCATGATGGCGTCGCCGACATATTTGTCGATGACGCCCGAGCGGTTGGTCAGGACATCTTCCATGTAGGAGAAGTATTCGTTCAGCATCGACACGGTGCCGGCGGCGCCCAGCTGTTCGGAAAGCGTCGTGAAGCCGCGGATGTCGGAGAACAGCGTCGTCGCGGTCTGCGCGGTGCCGCCCAGCGCCTCGCCGGAATCCTGCATCAGCCGGTCGATGACCTCGTTCGACAAATAGCGCGACATGGTGCGGCGCAGTTCCCGCTCGCCCTCGAGATTCTCGATCACAAGCATGAATCCCTGCGCGTTTTGCTTCGAATCGAGCAGCGGCAGAAGCGAGATATTGGCCGAAACCCACTCGCCCCGGCTCTCGATGTAGAATTCGCTGTTCGGCAGCTGCTTCTCGGCCCGGCCGTTGGCGACCTCGTCGATCGCCTCCAGGATCCAGGCGTTCATCTCGCCGAATACCTTCATCAGCGGCTGGCCGAGCAACTCGCCCTCGCCGCGGCGAAGCGTGGCGAGGGCCGCCTGATTGGCGAAGGTGACTTCGCCGCGCATGTCGATGGTGAGCACGCCATTGGTGAGGCTGCGCAGCATGCTCTCATTGTGCGACTTCATCCGCAGCACCTGGTCGAACAGCGCGGTGTAGTCGAGCGTCACGCCCATCTGCGAGGCGAGCGACCTCAGGTGGCTCTCGTCGGCCGCGTCGAAAGAGCCGTGCTGCTTGTTGACGACCTGCAGCACGCCCAGCCGCTGGCCGTCGGCCGAGAAGATCGGCGCACACAGGATGTTGCGCGTGCGATAGCCGATCTGCCAGTCGATCGAAGGATCGAAGCGTGGGTCCTGGTAGGCGAGCGGGATGTTGGTCAGCTCGCCGGTGCGGAAGGTGGCGCCGGCGATGCCGTCGTGCGCGCCGATTCGCAATTCGCGCTCGCCCAGTCCCTCCGAGAGCGCTGTGTAGAGTTCGTCCATCGTCGGGTCGTAGAGCAGGATCCAGCCGCGGTCGGCGGCCAGGATTTCCAAAGCGATCGCCAGGATGCGCGAGAGGATTGCCGCTTTTGCCGGCGCGTCGTCGCCCGCCGACGCGAGCGCAGGCCGCGGCACCACACGGACTCCCTGGGCAAGCCAGGGCAGCAGGCCCGCGGTGACGGCAAGCTCGGCGATGTAGGCGCCGACGCCAGCCGCCAGTGCGAGGTCGTCCTCATCGAACGGCCCCGAGTGCTTGTCGACGAGTGTCAGGACGCCGACGATCTCGCCGTCCTGGCGCGTCAAGGCGGCGCAGGCAAGGTTCGAGGACGGCTCTCCGGAAGCGCGGGCGCGGCCGTCGGCGGCGACCTCGGCCGCGAGCCCGCCGCAGCGATTGTCGGCCCCGCTGCCGTTGCCGAGCGGCGTCAGCCCTCCGGAAGCGGATTTGAGCAGGATGCGGGAGGCTCCGGCCTGGATGGCCTCGACCAGCCCGGCCGCCAGCACGGCAATGATTGCGCGCGGCGGCTCGCCGGCAGCAGCGGCATGGTCGAGCGCGAAGACCGGGGCAAGACGGTGGAAGGCTTGCGACAGGGCGGTCTTGTCGTTGTCACTGGCGGCTGCCAGATCCGGCTGGGCGAGGCGATGGGCGAGCAACTGCTCGGCGATCGCCGCGTAGCTCAGCCGCAGGCGGGCGATGCCTCCCTCCGGTTCCGCGGTCGTGTCCATGTCAGGCATCTTCCCGCCCGATCGCCTGAAGGTCGAGACGCGCGCGCAGACGCAGCGGATGATGGCCATCGATCGGCTCGACCGCGATCGCATCGAAGAGCTGCGCAAAGCGCGCAGAGATCGCCGGCAGCCGCGCCAGCGCCTGCGGGCCGAGGGTCACCAGACCTTTGACCTCGTCGACAGCCAGCGTGATCGCCTGCTCATCGCTGTCCCCGGCGGCATAGAGAATGACGGCGCCGTCGGCTCGAGCGGGAGCGCCGCCCAAGGTCAGCGCGAGATCGAGAAGCGGCAGCTCCCGGTCGGCCCAGGCCGCCGCTCCGCCGGCCTCCGATACACCCCGCACGGAGGCACTCTCGAGCAGCAGGTCGTACTCGCCGGCTGTGGCGCGCAAATGGATGGTCAAGGTGCGGCCTCCGTCGCCGCCTCGGGTGCCCCGCGCCAGGTCCCGTTGCGCACGAGCTGGATCAATTCGTCGGCGTCGAGCAACAGCACGATTCGCCCGTCGCCCAGCACGGCCGCGCCACTCACTGTCGGGCAGGCCGCCAGCAAAGGGTGCAGATCCTTCAGGAACAGTTCCTGGCGGCGACGTACCCGGTCGACCTCGAGGCCGATCGTCTCGCGGCCGTTCGATATGATGACGATGCTGAGAAAGTCCGGCGTGGCTTCCCCATCCGCCGCGCCCTGCCACAGCAGGTCGGCCAGCCGGTAGACCGGCAATGCCATGCCGTTGTGACGGATCGCCTTTTGTCCGCTCGATTCGAGCATGTCTTCGGCCGCGACCTCGAGCACCGACGACACGAAGCGCTCGGCGATGCCGAAGGTCTGGCCGCCGACGCGGACCAGCAACGAGGCCTGCATCGCCGCCGACAGCGGCAGGCGAAGCGTGAAGGTGGCGCCGCCACCTGCCTTGGTCTCGACGTCGATGTCGCCGCCGAGCTGCTGGACAGTGTTCAGCACCACGTCCATGCCGACGCCGCGGCCCGACGTCTCGGTAACCTTGGCCGCGGTGGAGAATCCCGGCGCGAAAATGAAGCGGTGAATCTCGTGCGGCTTGAGGCGCGCGGCGTCGGCGGCGTTGGTCAGGCCGCGCGCCACCGCCTTTTCCAGGATCGCCGCCTCGTTCAGGCCGCGGCCGTCGTCGGAAACCTGGACCTGCACCTCGCCGCCGCGCTGCACCGCGCCCAGCGTCACCGATGCCTGCGGAGGCTTGCCGGCGCGGGCGCGCTCGTCCGGCGGCTCGATGCCGTGATCGACGGCGTTCCGCACCATGTGCATCAGCGGGTCGACCAGCAGCTCGACCATGCTCTTGTCGACGCGCACGTCACGGCCCTCCAGCGTCAACCGGACGTTCTTGCACTGCTCCTGGGCCAGCGTGCGGACGACGCGGGGAAAGCGGTTCAGGATCGTGTCGATCGGCACGACGCGCAATTCGAGCGCCGATGCCTGGAGACGCCGCAGGTCCGTCTCGACGCGGTGCGCCAGCTCGCCCGCGCCGCGCTGCTCCTGCTGCCGCGCCACATCGCCGCCGGATGCCGTGAGCTCGGCCAGTTCGGCCGCGGCGATGCGGATCTCTCCGATCTGCGTCATGAAGCGGTCGATGACGTCGCTGCGCACGCGCAATACCGTCGAGCTGCGCGAATCGGAGGCTGCTTCCGTTGCCCGCCGGGCACCGGGCTCGGCCGGCGCCGCCTCTTCGTCCGCGCCCGCCTCGTCGCTCAGCAGCATCTCGCCGCCGACCTGGCGCAGCGACTTCACGCATTCGCGTTCGGGATCGCGCAGCAGCAACGCCTCGCGGACCGCTTCGGGCGGGTGCGAGGACAGGATCAGGAAGTCGAACCAGCTTTTGCCGTCCGTCAGCACGGTACGGTTGCTGATGATCGTGGTTTCCGCGGTGAGCCAGGCGACGATCGCCTCGCCAAGGGCCGGGGAATCCTCGAGGTAGAGCATCAGCTCGTAAACATTGGCTCCCCCGGCAACGCCCGTCGCGAGCTCGCCGACTTTGTCGGCAGAAAGCACCTCGAGCATCTCCGGACGCCCCTTGAGGCCGGCCAGCATGGCGTCCAGTTGCTCGCTCTCGCCGGACTCCTTGTCGGGCTGCAAGGCGCTGCGGATGCGCTTGGCAAGGTCGATGGCCTGTCCTTCGTCGAGGTCGAATCCCGTTTCCACCTGCTCGGCAACCGCCTCGACGGCGAACTGCATGACCGAGGCGAGAAGCGCCGTCGGCGTCAGTTCGCCATCGGCGATGCGGGCGGAGATTTCCTCGACCAGAAGCAACAGCTCGGCGGCCCGCGTCACCGCGAGACATTGCAGGATCGATTGCGCCGTGTGGGCGAGGGCGGCAGCGCTGGCGGCCATCTGCTGACGCTCGGCTGGTTGGCCGTCCTGCGCTCGGCCTTCGAGCTCACCCAGCGTCACCGCCAATCCGCCGAGCGTGCGCACTCGGTCTTCCGTGAGCACACCGGCAAGCGCCTCGGTCAGCGCCTGGGCGCCGGCGTCGCCGCCGGTGACCTCGCTCAGCAGCCGTGCCTGCAGGGCGACCTGGGCGATCCGGTCGACGGCCTGTCCGCGCGCGGCCGGGTCGAGCGGCAGTTTCTGCGCCGCCAGGAAGCCGCCCAGATCGCGCAAGGTCTCGGCGACCTGCTCGAATTGCATCACGCCGGCGGCGTTCTCAAGGGCGTCCAGCGTGTCGATGAGATCGCTGCGCATGGCTTCGTCGGCATCGAAGGCGCGCGCCAGCTCGGGCAGCCGCGTCTGCAGCAGCTCGACGAAAAGGTCGAGCATCTCGGCGTCTTCATTGAGCTCGGCGCTGCCGCCGGCCGCTGGCGGCAGCTCGACCGGTACAGCCTCGCTGCCGCCTGCCGCCTCGAACAGCGCGTCGAGCTTCTGCAGCAGCGCGGCGGGCGCGGCGGCATCCGCGCGGTTCTCGACAGCCGCATCGCGCAGGCCCTTCAGGGAATCGACCGCCTCCAGCAGCCCGTCGAGCATCGGCTCGCTCATCGCCACGCCGCTATCCCGCACCAGACCGAGCAGGTTTTCCGCCCGATGCGCCACGGCTTCCATGCCGTAGAGCGCCATTGCCCGCGCCAGTCCTTTCAGCGAATGGAAACCGCGGAACAGCCGCGCCACGTCGCCGGCCTCGCCTTCGGCCGAGCCCAGGCGCACCAGCAACGGCTCGAGCACGGTCAGATGCTCGTCGCTTTCCGCCGCGAACTCCTGCCAGAGCGTCTGGACGAAATCGTTCATCGGGCGGCGTCCGGCGGGTCCGCTAGTCGTTGCCCGACGACGCCGGGTCGAGCCCAAGCGCGCGGCGCACCGCCTGCACGATCTCGTGGCCCTTCTTGGCCTGGAGATCGAGGCTCATGGCGCCGGACGGCTTGGCGATGATGTCGACCGCGCCAAGCTGGCGCGCCTGGACGGCCTGCGGCGAGCCCACCTGCCCGACCGACGAGACGACAATGACCTTGGCCTTCGACACCAGGGCGAGCCGCTTCATCATGTCGATGCCGGACATTTCCGGCATTTCGAGATCGAGGATGAGGGCGTCGGGCTTGAGCTCGCGCGTCTTCTGCAGCCCGACCTTCCCGTTCTCCGCGAAACCCACCACCTTCAGCTCGGGGTCGCTTTCGACGATGTCCTTGATGATCGTCCGCATGATGAAGGAATCATCGACGACGAGGATGTTCTTGGTCATTGCGTCTCCGCCATCTTGGCTCTCGGGGTATAGGAAGGGCTTGTCCACAATACGAGTTTTCGGCCGATCCCGGCGGGCGTCAGCGATTCCGTGGCGACGCCGGCCTCGATCGCCGCCGACGGCATGCCGCCGACGACGCAGGTCTTCGGATCCTGCACCAGGACCGGAAGGTGCCGGCGCAGGAACTGCGCGCCGCCCTTGGTGCCGTCGCTGCCCATGCCGGTCAGGATGACCGCCACGGGATGACGCGCCACCATCGCGGCGGTCTCGAACAGCAGGTCGGCCGAGGGATGGACCAGCGCCTCGTGGGTCGTCAGGCGAAGCTCATAGCCCGCGGCCACGCTGGCGACAATCGCATCGCCGCCACCCGGAATGATCGTCACCGAGCCGGCCGGCAAGGTCATGCGGTGCGCGCCCTCACGGACATCGAGCCCGGTCTCGCCGCGCAGCAGGGTGGCGAGGCTCGCCGTGAACTGCGCCGGCATGTGCTGGGCGATCACCATGGGCGCCCCGAGCGGCGATGAGCTGCGCAGGAAGTCGGCCAGGATCTGCGGTCCGCCGGTCGAGGAGGCGACGACGACCAGATCGACCTTGCCTCGCGGCGACTGCGGCTGCAGGGGCGAGCCGACGGGCGCGGCGCCGGCCGGAGCGCGCGGCGTCGCAGGAGCCTGCGGTCGCGTCGCGGCGCCCCCCGGTTGGCGCGCCCAATAGCGCAGCTTCTCGCTCAGTTCGCTGTCGACATGGCCCAGATCCTGGGCGGCGAAGGACGAGGATTTCGACACGAAATCGACGGCGCCCAGGCTCAGCGCCTTGATCGTCGTCTCGGTGCCGCGCTGGGTATGGCCGCTGACCATGATCATGATCGGCTTCGGCGGCGGGCCGGCAAGAATCTGCTTCATGGCGGCCAGCCCGTCGAGTTCCGGCATCTCGACATCCATGGTGATGATGTCGGGCTTGAGGTCGCGGGCAAGCGCCACCGCCTCGCGCCCGTTGCGCGCCTCGCCGACGACGGTGAGCTCGCTGCCTGCCTCGATGATGCGGCGCAAGACCATCCGCATGAAGGTCGAATCGTCGACCACGAGGACGCGACGCCTCGGCGCTGAGGGTTTGTCGGGAGCGCTCATGCCGCGTCTGCCCGCGCCATCAGGGCGCTGGTCGACAGGATCTCGAGCGACCGGCCGGCGGCCTTGCCGAGGCCGGCAATGCGCGGATCGTGATCGCCGGTCGGCAGGATGTCGTCCGCGGCGATGGTGACGATGCGCTGGAGGGCGTTGACCGTGAGAACCCGGCGCTCGCCGTCCCGCTGCAGGACGAGAAGGGCGGCGACCGCGCCGCCTTCGCGGAGCGACAGCCATCGCCAGCCTTCGGTGACGGGGATGATCCGGCCGCCAAATTCGATCGCCCCGTCGATGCCTGGCGGCGCGCCGGCGGGCAGGCGGATCGGCGCGCGGGGCGGCAGGATGCGTTCGACCGCCGCCAGGGGGACAGCGCAGGATCGATCGCCCAGCGACACGCAGAGAAACCGTTGCCGGTCGGTGGCGACGACCGCCGACGGAGAAATGGTCCCGGACATTTCCGCCGTCAGGGCAAGCCATTGGGGCGTAATCAGCGCCGCCGGATCCAGGCGGATCGGATGGGGGGACTGCTCCGCAGCCGTCGCGGACACGCGTTGCAGGCCGCCGATCGCGTCGACCGCGAGGACGAACCGGCTCCTGCCGATCGCCATGACGACATGGCCGCCGGGTGCCGCCGTGGGCTCACCGCCCAGCAGGCGGGCGAGCGAAAAGGCCAGCACCGCCTGGCGACGCAGGATGGCCACGCCCGTCAGGAAGGACGGTGCGAGCGGCAGCCTGGTGATCGTCGCATCCTCGAGCAGCTCGACGATCGATGAAGCGGGCAGACCATAGGAGCTGCCGGCGGCGTCCACCACGAGCACCGTCTCGCTTGGCGCCGCCGCGGCGTGCACCACCGTCGCGCGGCTATCGGCGACGAGGCCGGGCGCGCCTTCCGGCGGCAGGAAGGGCTTGAGGTTGGCGAGGCCCAGGCGCTCGACCGCGAGGCACGTCACCGGGCGGCCGCGCCACTCGGCCATCCCTTCTCCGGCCAAAGGGTTGGCGACGAACAGCACGCGATCGGCGCGCACTGCAAAACGCCGACCGGAAACACGGATGACCAGGAACTGCGCGCCGGCTTGAGCCGGCTGCGCCCCATCCGCGCCGAGCAGGACGGGCAAGGCCAGCACCGGGATGATGTCGCCGGAAATGCTGGCGACACCCTCGACGCCGGCGGGCGCGAAGGGCAGGGCCGTCACCGGCGTGGCGGGCACCACCCGTTCGACGCTGAGATAAGGAAAAGCGAAAACCCGACCGTCGAGCTCGAAGCCCGTCCATGCCAGCCTCTCCGGCATGGCTGCGGCGGAACGCGGAGGGGCGAGGCTCGTCGTCATCGTCAGGCCCGCTTGCGGTAGATGACCGCACGCTGGCCCCAGATGGTCTCGAAGCGCGCGGCATCGGGCGGGGCGTCGGTCGGGCCAAGCAGCAGGAAGCCGCCACGGCGCACCGCGGCCTCGAGGGTGGCCTGCACGATCTTGCGCGCGGCCGGCGCGAAGTAGACCAGCACGTTGCGGCAGGCGACGACATCGAAGCCACCGCCCGCCGGCGGCGGCCCCATCAGATTGGACTGGTCGAAGCGCACATGTCGCCTGACGTCGCTCCGCACCAGCCGGTTCGCCCGCGCCTGTTCGCCTTCGGCGGGCGGAAAAAACCGCAGCAGCGGCTGCGCAACGACACGGAACGGCGACAGCGATCCGGTGCTGTAGAGACCGTTGCGCGCCTGGATGAGCATCGGCCGCGAAATGTCCGTCCCGAGTACGTCGAGCGACCAGGGCGCCTTGAGCTCGATTTCCTGGGCCGTTTCGGTCGCGACACCGGCGCCGGCAAGAGACTCGAGCGCCAGCACGGCAAGGCTGTAGGCCTCCTCGCCCGATGCGCAGCCGGCCGACCACAAGCGCAGCGCGGGATGCGTCGAGCGTGCGGCCACTGCGATCAGCGGCGCCAGCCCGGATGTGCGCAAGAGCTCGAGCTGCGGCCAATCGCGAAACAGAAAGGTCTCGTTGATCGTCAGGCTCTCGATCAGCGTCAACCAGTCGGGATGGGTGCGGTCGAGCCGCTCGAGCCCGGCGACCCACCGCCCGAGCTCGGCCAGTTCTACGGACGCCAGAACGCTGCCGAGCCTGGCCTCGATCGCCTCGCCGACCCGGAGCCCGGCATGCGCCTCGATGCGGGCGAGCAGGCGCGCGATCAGCGCCGTCCTGGCATCGTCCGGCTGGCTCTTGCGGCGCGGACCCGGCGGGTTTTTACGCACGCCCTTGGTGGCGAGCGCCTCGCGATGGTCCTGCATCGCGAGCGCCAGTTCGTTGAGCGTTTTCTCGAGGTCATCCATGGTGATGCCCTGGCCCGGCCATCAGCCCGAGAGCTTCTTGAATTCGTCGACCTCGATCCGGGTGCGCTCGGCCAGCCGCGACAGGTCGAGCATCGTGGCCGTGATCTCCTCCGCCGCGGTCGCATTGGACTGGCCGATGCGCGTGAGTTCGCCGACATTCTCGTTGATGCCGGCAATGGTCGCCTGCTGCTCTTCCATCGCCGTTGCGATCGCGCCGATCAGCTCGTCGGTCTCGGCGACGCCGCCGGCGATCTCCTGCATCTTGCTGCTGACCTCGCGCGCCAACGCCACGCCCTTCTCGGCCTGCGCGGTCGCCTGGCGCACCTGCTCGGCGATATCCTGGGCGAGGCCGCGCGAGCCGCCGGCGAGCTTGCCGACCTCCTCGGCAACGACGGCGAAGCCCTTGCCATGCTCACCGGCGCGCGCCGCCTCGATCGAGGCGTTGAGTGACAGCATGTTGGTCTGGCTGGCGATGCGCGAGATCGCGTCGGCGATCCGGCTGATCTGCGTGCTGTTTTCCGAGATCGCGCCTACCAGCTCGACCATGCTGGTCATCTGCTTGATCTCCTTGTCGACGAGACCGGCCGCGTTGCGTGCCCGTTCGCTGGCCTGCTGGGTTCCCCGGGCGACTTCGGAGATCGCCTGCGTGCTCTGCTCGAGGGCGCCCGAGGATTGCTTCAGGGCGTTGAGCTGGATGTTCGAGCCGTCCGATACCTGGCTCACGGCCGAACTTGCCTGGCTCGCCGCCATGGCGACGCGGCGGATATTCTCCATGATCTGGGTCGTCAGGCCGCGAACCGCCAGCGCCTGATGAAGGAAGACCTGGACGGCGCGTGCCATGTCGCCGATCTCGTCGCCGCGATCGGTCGCCGGCACCGTGATGTCGGTGCTGCCGCCGGCCAATGTCGTCATCGCGTGGGTCAGTCGGTTGATCGGCCGGGTGATCGCGAAGACGACGATGGCGATGGCAAGCCCGAGGCTGACCAGGATGCCTATGGTCACCAGCCCGATCAGCAGCCACAGGCGATTCTGGTAGAAGCTATTGACCTCCTGGGCCAGGCGATGCGTCGTGGCGTCGTTCGAGGCGGCAAGGGTTGCGATCTCGGCGTTGAGCGCCGTGCGGTTGTTGCGGTTGGCGTCATTGTCGCCGAAGGCGCGCGACTCGGGCAGCGTCGCTTCCCGCGACAGGCGGACGAGCTCGGTGCGGAAGCGGACGAACTCGGCGACGCGCGCGTTGGCCCGTTCCATCGTCGCCTTGTCCTCGGGCCGGATGAGGCTCGTCCATTCCTTCATCAGCCCTTCGATCTTGCGCAGGTTCTGGATGATGAGCGGCGCGTATTTCTCCGATTCCGCCGTGTCGCGTGCCATGTAGATGCCGCGCGAGTCCATGACCACGGCGTAGAGCATCGTATTGACGCGTTCGCTGATGACCGCGCGGGTCGAGGCCTGGTCGATTTCCCGCACCTTGGCGTTGTAGGTCTGGAAGCCTGTGATCGCCACGATCCCGACGCCGGCGGTGAACGCCGATAGCAGGATGACGACGGAATAGATCTTGGGGCCAAGTCGCCAGAATTTCGTCACGTTTTCCCTTCCCCCGGGCGTCGAAAGCGGCAGCCCGTCACGTCCCCACGGCGGCCTTCGGGCCGCTCGCATCGTTGTCGGTCATCTTGAACTGAGCGACCTTCGCCCGGGTTTCCTCGGCCAGGCGCGACAGATCCTGCATCGTCGTCGAGATTTCTGAGGCCGCCGAGGCGTTGGCCTGGCCGATGCCGGTAAGCTCGCCCATCTTGCCGTTGATCTCCGCGACGTTGGTCTGCTGCTGCTCCATGGCGGCGGCGATCGATTGCGCGAGGCGATCCGATTCGGCCACGCTGGCGGCGATCATCTGGATGTTCTCGTTGACGAGCGACGCCGAGGCGACGCCGTGCTCGGCCTGCTGGATGGCGTTGCGGATCTGCGCCGCGATCTCGGTGGCGAGCGCCGCGGAGCTGTCGGCGAGCTTGCCGACCTCTTCGGCCACGACGGTGAAGCCCTTGCCGTTCTCGCCGGCGCGTGCCGCCTCGATCTCGGCATTGAGCGACAGCATGTTGGTTTGGCTGGCGATGCGGGCGATGTCGTCGACGAATTTGCTGACTTGCGCGCTGCTTTCGGCGATCGCGTTCACTGCCGCCACCATGCCCGCCATCTCGGTCCTGCCGTGCTCGACGAGGTCGGCCATCTGCTGCGCGCGCTCGCGCGCCGAGTGGGTGTTGGCGGTAACCAGGGTGATCGCGTCGGCGCTTTGCTGCAGCCCGTTGGCGACGTGGCGCAGGGCGGCGAGCTGCGTGTTGGCGCCACCCGAGACCTGTCCGATCGCGCTCGTCGCCTGGCCGGCCGCAAGCGCCACCTGGCGGATGCTGTCGGTCACTTCCTGGGCGAGCTGCTGCGCGCCGATGGTCTGGCGCTTGAAGAATTGCAGCGCCTGGGCCATCTCGCCTATTTCGTCGTGGGCGCCGTCCGTCGGCACCTCGATCCTTGTGTCGCCGTTGGCGAGCGCCGACATGGCGACGGCGAGGCGCCGCAGACGTCCGGCGACGCCGCGGCCGACATAGACCAGCGCCAGTATCAGGAAGGGCAGCACGCTGCCGGTGGCGACGATGATGAGGAAAAGCCGCGTCGCTTCGATCCGCGCCGCCGAGCTCTTCATCGTCTCATCGAGATCGTGGCGCTTCTCCTCGACGATGCGCCCGAACTCGGCGGAGAGGGCGGCGGCCGACTCCTTGACCGGGCGCATCGCCTGCGTCTCGAGCGCGATCGTCTGGAGTTCGCGTTCGCGCAGATCGAACAGATTGTTCGGTCCGCGCCCGAGCGCCGCCAGCGTCTTGACGGTCCGTTCGACTTCCGGCGCTTCCGTCGCGACGGCGGGCGCCAGACGATCGAACACCTGGGCCTCGACGTCGAACAGGGCACGCAGCACGTGAGCCCGGTCGATCGTTTCGACCAGGCTCGCTTCGCTCAGCAGGACGCCGGCAAGCGCCGCCGCACGACGGAATTCGACCAGGCCAGGCGCGTCACCCTGGCCGGCCAGCGCCGCCTCCAGGCGGGTGAGCGCCGGCAGCACGCCGCTGCTGGCCGCTATCCGTTTCTCGACGGCGGTAATGCGTTTGGCGCTCAGCTCTTCGACCGTCTTCAGGGCGCCGAAGACGGTGTCGAGCTTGGCGGCGATGTCGTCGACCTGGTCGACCATCTGTACATCGCGGTGCAAGACCACGACGGCATAGGCCGCCTTGTCGCGGCCCGCCGTGACCGCGTCGAGGACCGCCGCGAGCTGGCCCTGGCGCACGCTGGCGCTGAGCGAGCCGGTCAATTGAACGAGCTGTGACGCCTCTTCCTGCAGCCGAACCATGCTGCCGAAGGTCGCGAAGTCGCGGCGGATCGTGCGCGAGAACAGCGAGCTGAAGCCGTCGAAAAGCCAGACGGAAACGGCGCAGGCAACGACCGTGCAGGAGGCCAGCAGGATAAGCGAGGCAAAGAGTTTCGTGCGAATCTGGCTGAACCAGCGAATTTTCATCCCCTGCGGGGCGGGCGCTTGAGGGGAGGCTGGGCTCGTCATATTTTGGATGGACCGCCAAGTGCTTGCTCGGTGCCGCATCGGAGCGATGCAGGTGCACGAGACTGATCGGCATCATGAGCCATGCGCACTGCGCCGAACTCGGCACAAAGAGTAATAGCGGCGCCAGGCTTGACTGTCATCCTCCTTCGGCCCCCAAAAGGCGGCGCCA
>Ga0193726_1000614_pt1 | contig 35791 bp, 33 predicted proteins | sample H2c1metaG_FD_144928 | JGI IMG/M metagenome (GOLD analysis project Ga0193726, IMG submission 144928) | Soil microbial communities from a riparian zone of the East river system, Colorado, United States - H2c1 | ecosystem: Environmental > Terrestrial > Soil > Riparian zone | place: USA: East River... | reverse complement strand
ATTACGAATTCGTTTCTTCCGGCGGTGGCACCCGGCGATTAAATTGATTCATCGCCTTCGCTACGCCTTCTTTCAAAATCACTTCCACTGCCTGCGCCGCCTGATCGATCATTTCAGCGGCGTCTTTTATTTCAGAATTCTTCATCTGATGAAGAACGTATGCCGCCAGATCCTTCACGTCGTGATCCGGCTGCACTCCCAAACGCACGCGGCAAAAATCCGTAGTGCCAACGCCGCTAACCACCGACTTCATTCCGTTGTGCGTTCCGGCGCTGCCCCGTTCACCGACGCGAATCATGCCGAAGGGCAGCATCACTTCATCGCACAACACAATCAGTTCCGCGGGAGTTAGTTCCAGCCGCGCCAGCAATTCGCGTACGGCCATCCCGCTTAAATTCATCATCGTTTGCGGCTTGGCGAGAACGACTTCTTCGCCAGCTATTTCACCGCGCCCGATATGCGACTTCGCTTCGGGCCGCACGACGCGGATATTTCCCGCTTCGGCCAAACGATCCACCGCAAGAAAACCCAAATTGTGCGGCGTGAAACCGTATTCGACGCCCGGGTTGCCAAGTCCAACGATAAGCCGCATTTCCCTGGCCGCCTGGTCCGCGGGATTTTCTCCCGCAGCGCGTTATTTCTTGTCTTTCTTCGGGGCCTTTTCTTCGGCCTTGGGCGCAGCTGCTTCTTCCGCGCCTTCTTCGTCCTTCTTGCCCTTCTTCATTACTTCCGGCTCGGCTGGTGCTGCTCCGGCTTCTGCTGCCACTGCCTCGGCCGGCTTTTCTTCTTCCACACGCAGCGCAACTACGTGCGCGAGCACGTGGGTCGGGTCGGTAACCAATGTCATTTTCTTTGGATCGAGCGGCAAATCGCCGGCGCGCAAATGCTGGCCGATCATCAGTTGAGAAACGTCGGCGCGGAATTCGCTGGGAATGTCTGCTGGCAAAGTTTCGATTTCCACTTCGCGCAGAACAACTTCAAAAACTCCGCCCTGCAGTTTGACGCCTTGCGGTTCGCCAAATGTGTGCACGGGAACTTTCACGCGCATGCGAACGTCCATCGCGATGCGGAGAAGATCGACGTGAAGCAGAACGCCTTTCACGGGATCGACCTGCAAATCTTTTACGATGGCGCTTTGCTCGCTATCGGGCAATTTCACGGTGAAAATTGTGTTGTGGCCGGATTCGGAACGCAAGATCGCGGACATTTGCTTGGTGTTCACGGCGACTGAGATCGCGCCGCCTTTGCCGCCATAGAGAGTGGCGGGAACTTGTCCTGCGACGCGCAAGCGCCGGGCTGCATTTTTGCCGCGTTCTTCGCGGGAATTCGCTTCAACGATAATTTGAGCCATACGTTTTTCCTTTTCCGTTCAATCTAAAATTTCTCGGTGCGAATTACTTGCTGCAAATCTCTTATGTAAAAAGTTCGCTAATCGAAGTTTCTTCGTGAATGTTGCGGATGCCGCGCGCCAGTAATTCCGCCACGCTCAGCACCTTAATTTTCTTAACAGCTCGCGCCGCTTCGGTACTCGGCACGGAATTTGTCACCACCACTTCCGCCAGCGGCGATTTCGCGATGCGCTCCACGGCGTGGCCGGAAAGCACGGCATGCGTCGCGCCCGCATATACGGCAGTTGCGCCCGCCTCCATCAACGCTTCGGCGGTTTTCACCAGCGTGCCCGCGGTATCAATAATGTCGTCCACAATCAATGCGTTACGGCCGCGAACTTCTCCGATCAGATTCATCACTTCGGTCTTGTCCACGTCCACGCGGCGCTTATCGACGATGGCCAAAGGCGCGTCGAGCTTTTTCGCGAAGGCCCGGGCGCGTTCCACGCCGCCTGCGTCGGGTGATACGACCGTCAAATTCGGCAACTTCTTCTGCTTAAAATACTCCACCAGTACCGGCGAAGCGTACAAGTGATCTACCGGCACGTTGAAATAGCCTTGAATCTGCGGAGCGTGTAAATCCAATGTCAGCGCGCGAGTAGCTCCCGCGGTTTCCAGCAAGTCTGCGACGAGCTTCGCGGAAATCGGCACGCGGGGCTTATCTTTTCTATCCTGCCGCGCGTAGCAGTAATACGGAATCACCGCTGTGATGCGCCATGCTGACGCGCGCTTGAACGCATCGATCATCATCAGCAATTCCATCAGGTGATATTCCACCGGCTGCGTGCAGGGCTGCACGACGAACACGTCGGCGCCGCGTACATTTTCCAAAATTTGAAAATAAATTTCGCCGTCGGCGAATTTACCCAGTACGGTCTTGCCGCGAATCACACCCAGATGCCCGCAGATTTCATCGGCGAGCGCGGGGCTGGCGGTGCCCGAAAATATCTTGAATTTCTCGTCAACGAGCATAGTCGTCATAGTTCGTTACGGGCGAAAAAAAAGAGTTACGGAATCAAACGCCGCCACGGCCCTGTTGGGCGAGGCAGTACTTTCCCCTGGAAACCGTATCGCAGATGAAAACCTGGTCCTGCGGGAACCCTTGGGCGGCTCGGCGCGCCATTGCTGGGCTTCGGAACAGTGCGAACACCGCCGAACCGCTACCCGCCAGCATGGCCTCTGCGGCTCCTCGTTGAAGCAGCTCCCGCTTGATAGTGCGCAAGCGAGAATGGCGCGGGAACACGGCCGCCTCAAAATCATTGAGAAGGCCTACGTCCTGCGCGCTCCAACATAGAGCGCAGAAAGACCATATTGTAGGGGGCTTCCGGCGGCTTGTCAACGTCTCTGCCAGCCAGCGGTAGGCGTCCTTGGTGGGCACAGCGATGCTACCCGGCGAGACGACCAGCACGGTGTGGTGCGGGCCGTCAGGCAATGGATAGATTTCATCACCACGGCCGACGCCTAAGGCTCGGCCTCCGAAAAGGAAAAATGGAACATCCGCGCCGAGAGCGGCGCCAATCTCGATTAGCCGGGCATCGGAAATTCTCTTTTTCGCTAAACGCATCATGCCGATTAGCGCAGCAGCTGCATCGCTCGATCCGCCGCCGAGTCCACGGCCAACTGGAATCCGTTTTGTGAGTGTTGCGCGGATGCCGCGCTTCCAGCCAAGTTCTTTGCGCGCGGCTTCGATCGCGCGATGGACCAAATTTCCTTTCGTCGGCTCGTTTGCGAGCGTGGAGTCGCCTTCGACGATGAGTTCAACTTTATTTCCGCGCACGGCTTTCAGTTCGATGGTGTCGTGCAGCGAAATCGTTTGGAAAATTGTACGCAGCTCGTGATACCCATCAGCGCGCTTGCCCAAAACTTCCAAGCGCATGTTTATTTTCGCGAAAGCCTTCAGGCGGACGGAGGGCATCTGCTTAATTCTGGCGTTGCTTATTCGTGCCGCTGGTTTTTTGCTGGGCAATTTGGCGCTTCACGTTTGCGATTTTCGTTTCGAGCGCAGAAAGCTTATCGGGTTCCACGTCCAACGGCAACGTGTGATGCCACGCAGCAAGCGCATGATCCCATTGCGCGGCGGCCAAATCCAATTTTCCGCGCTTGAAATATACATCACCGAGATGATCCAGAATTGTGGCGTCACCCGGCTGGCGCGAAGCGGCCTGGCGAAGTGAATCTTCCGCTTCGGCGAGTCTTTCCTGCTTGTAGTACGCCCAGCCAAGGCTATCAAGATATGCGCCGTTGGTCGGATCGTCCGCCAGCGCGCGCTTAATCATTTCCGTAGCTTCGGGCAGACGGATTCCGCGATCCGCCAGCATGTATCCGTAATAATTCAGCACCGTGGCGCTATGCGGATTTTCGGCCAGCACGCGCTTGAATTGTTCTTCGGCCTGATCGAATTTTTTCTGGCGGTCGTAAATTGTTCCACGCATGAACCAGACCATCTCGCGTTCGTTGTTGCGCATGGCCAGATTTTCGGCCTGAGTGAGCGCGGCATCGGCGTCGTCATAGCGTTTGTTCTGCTGAAATACTTGCGCGAGATCTAAATCGATCTCCATATCCGCTGCCGAATGGGTGAGCATCGAGCGTAACTGAGATGCTGCTTGATCGGGATCGCCATTTTCGCCGAGCAATAATGCGCGTGTGACGCGAAGCTCGCGTTCGTCGGGATATTTCGCGATGGCTTTGTCGGCAGCTTCGAGCGCGTGCGGAAGATCGCCTGCCGCGCGATACGCGTCCACTGTCAGAATGCTGGCGCGGCGCGCTTCTTCTTCCCCGAGGTGCGTCATGTCATCCAGAATTTTTATCGCGGCGGGATAATTTTCAGAGTCCATATAGAGGCGGCCGAGTTGTTCGTAAAGTACGGCGAGCGAGCGGCGATTCGTTGGCGCGGCGGTAGTTTCGGATTTCAACCCCGCGACGGCGGTATTCAAAGTTTGAATCGCATCCGAATAGCGGCCCTGCGCTTCGTAAATCATCGCTTCGCTATAGACTACTTCCAAATTTCCCGGCGCGCGCTGCTTGGCCTGCACAATATCTTTTTCGGCCTCGTCCAATTGATGAAGCTGGCGATGCATTTCCGCGAGGTGCAAATAATTTTCGGGATCGTCGGGATCGGCTTGCGACAGAAGCTGATACTGCGCCAGCGCTTCTTTGAATTTTCCTTCCGAAGCGAGAGTCTGTGCGAGTCCGCGATGATGGCCCGGTTCATCTGGCTCCGCGTCCACGGCTTTGCCGTAAGCGATTTCGGCGTCAGCAAAATCGTGGAGCTGCGTGTAAGCGTCGCCAAGCAAATCGGAAAGTCTGCCGGAAGGCGCGCGGGTGGTCGCATCCTTTAATAAGGTGACGGATTCCTGTGCGCGGCCGTGATCCAACATTAATTGCGCGGCTTGCTCGATCACGCCTTCGTCATTCGGATCTTGCTTCAGTAAATCGCGAAGAACAGTTTCCGCCTTTGCTGTTTCGCCGGTCAGGCGATATAGGCGGACTAGCCACAATTCTGATTCGGTGTCTTTCGGATCGAGTTTGTGAATTTGTTCGAGTTGTTCGATCGCACGCGCGGCAGTTTCCTGTTGAGTGGATGTGGTGCTCGGATCGGAAAGCGTGCGCAAATAAATTCGCACCAGTAAGTGGCGCGCTCCGAGATTTGTAGGATCTTTTTGCAGAATGCCCATTACTTCTTTAATTGCTTCTGGCGCGCGGCGCGCTTCGTAATACATTTCCGCAAGATGCTCGCCGATCACCGGTGAATCGGGATCGAGCGCGTAAGCCTTTTTGTAAAAATCCAGGGCAGCGGTGGCGTAATCGGCGCGATTTGTTGTGACGAAAAATACTTCGTTCACATGGCCCATCGTGAAATCGTAAAACGCTTCGGCGCGCTTCGCCTGATCGGTGATGGAATATGATTTATCGGCGGAATCGTCTTCCTTATTAACTGGAGGCGTTTGCGCGTTTATGCGCGCGGGTATTAACGCGACGGCGAAGAGCGCGAAAGTTAGCGCCGCGATGCGGCTCAAGTTTAATGCGCAATGTTTTTTAGTTTTCATCTTTAATATGAACACGGAATATCTTGTTCAGTTCCGTCGATAATTCTACTTTTTTCAGCGAATAGGAACGAATCAGTTTGCTGGCGCGATTCTTGATAGAAAACAGAGCGCAATATGCGAGTTCATTATGAATGCGCAAAATGTTTGATGCGCGGGGCGGCTGCGACGTTCCCAGACTTCTTAGACATTTTGTTGACTAGTGCCGGAAATGCCGTATGCCAGTAAATACCATCGCCAAATTCAACTTGTCCGCAACAGCAATTACATCAGCATCGCGGACCGATCCGCCCGGTTGAATGAATGCCGTTGCTCCGGCTTTCGCCGCTTCTTCTACTCCATCCGGAAAAGGGAAGAAGGCATCAGATGCGACCACGCTTCCCGTAAGCGCCGTCTGCGCTTTCATAGCGGCGATACGCACGGAATCCACGCGGCTCATTTGTCCGGCGCCGACGGCGACCGTACTTCCGTTACGCGCAAAAACAATCGCATTCGATTTCACGTGCTTGCAAACTTTCCATCCGAACAGCAAATCTTTTAGCTCAGTGGCAGATGGCGCGCGCTTTGTAGCCGTCTTCAAATCTTCAGGGCGCAAACTATGATGATCGGCGGTCTGTACAAGCATGCCGCCGGAAATTCGCTTCAGTTGCAAAGTTTCGCGACCAATTTCTGCATCAGTCTGCGGCGCGGAAACTTCCATCAATCGCAGATTCTTTTTCGAGGTGAATTTTTCGCGAGCCGCCGAGTCGTAGCCCGGTGCGACGATGCACTCCACAAATAATTTTGCCACTTCGTCGGCAGTCTTCGCGTCGATGGGGCGATTGAAGGCGATCACGCCGCCGAATGCGGAAACAGGATCGCACGCCAGCGCCGCCAAATATGCGGCGTCGAGCATTTCCTGTTCCGCCGCGCCGCAAGGATTATTGTGTTTCACGATTACCGCCGCGGGGCGCTCAAATTCCGACGCGAGCTGCCACGCGGAATCTAAGTCGACGAGATTGTTGTACGAAAGCTCCTTGCCTTGAAGCTGCTTCGCGCCGGCAAGTCCAGTGGCAGCGCGTCCTGCTTCAACATAAAGCGCCGCATGTTGATGCGGATTTTCGCCGTAGCGCATGATTTGCGCTCGAACGTGCGCCAGATGCAATCGCTCGGGCATGTCGGATCGCGCGGATAATTCCAATTCCCCTTCGCGCGCGGAAAGCCGTTCGAGTTCCGTAGCGATCATTCCGTCATACCGGGAAGTGGCCGCGAAAACTTTTCGCGCTAGGTCGCTTCGCGTAGCCAAATCAATATTCCCAGACTTTGCAAGTTCATCAGCGATGCGCGAATAATCCGCGGGATCGCAAATCACGATTACGTCGCGAAAATTCTTCGCCGCGGAACGCAACATCGCCGGGCCGCCGATATCAATATTTTCAATTAGTTCTTTGGCGCCCAGGTCTTCCTTCGCGGCCGTCGCCTCGAAGGGATAAAGATTCACTGCGACCAAATCAATTTGCGAAATTCCGTTCTCAGCCACAGCAGCCTGATCGCCTGCATCACCGCGGCGAAATAAAATTCCGCCATGCACTTTCGGATGCAGAGTCTTCACGCGCCCGCCGAGCATTTCCGGCCACCCAGTCAGTTCGGCAACTTCGCGCGTAGCAATTCCTTTTTCGCGCAGAAGTTTCGCCGTACCCCCAGTGGAAATAATTTCTACGCCCAGCGCTGCGAGTTGCCGCGCAAATTGTTCGACTCCTGTTTTGTCGGAAACGCTGATCAGCGCCCGTCGAATTGCTGTCTGCTTCACCAAATCCCCCGTGGAAACTATTGATGTAGAGCACATTAGTTTACGCGCAGAAGGACACGATTGGAAACGAAGGATGTGTTGAGCCAGAGGACTGCGGGGAAATGCCTAGCTTTTAGATTTTGATGACGATCCTGTGCGCGCCTTGAGTTTCACGCGCCCCTCTTCCACGGAAACAATGAACTCAACATTTGACTCGGCATTCTTCTGGCGAAGTTCGTCCGTCTTGCGTTGCAGAAAATTCTGAAATGAATCCAGCGTCAGCTTTCCGGTGTCTTCCCCCGCATGTTTTTTCGCGTCGCGGAAAGCTTCGTAGAGCCGAATCGTTTTCGCGTCTTCGCGGTCGCCGCCGGAATAAGAAAACGAAACGCGATGCGTAGCGCCCGCTTCGAGCGATGACGAGCGTTGCGATGCTTCGTTCAACGCAGCATGCTTTATCGCGCGTTCCGATTCAATTTTCTTTGCAGCTGCGCCGAAGTGGCGTTCAACGGTGCCTTCTTCTTTTTTCTTCAGGCGCTTGCGAAAAACTTCGCGATATCGCGCGTACGTCTGCGCAATATTTCCGTAGCGATAGCGCTGCGCAAAGCGCATGTTCGCGCCGCGTTCGCCGTAACGTTTAATTACCAGCTCGATGCGCCATTCAATTTCAGTAGGGGGCCGCGCGCGGCCGCCGCCAAAGTATTGCTCATACTCGATCTTCAATTGGCGGACGTCTTTTTCGAGTTGGTTCAGGTCTTCGTCAATGGTCGGCATGCAATCCCAAGGAATTCCTGATTTAGCGTAGCGAGCGAGCGTGCGGGCGTCAATTGTACGGACGTTTAGTTTGACGCAAACGGCAACCCGGCGTACGTCAATCGTGCTGCGCGCTGTGAAAGGGGCCGCGAAGATTGCCGCGAAACGTTCTGTGTGCTGAAATAGCGCGTTGTTCATTTTGCCGATGCCAGCGAAACGAAAATCCGCGAGTAAAACATCAAATGCGCTGTTGCGTTCGATTCCTTCCGTGGACGAATTGATAGCGAACCCGCGCCTTTCTGAATTATCCGCGCAAGTTGGGCGTCCGCTAATCGTGACCGCCACGCGTTCCGTTCTTGCCGCGCTCCGTAGTCGTATCGCGGAACATCCGGAAGACACAACAAGCAAATTGGAGCCGGGCGAACTTGCGGCGCAACTGATCGGCGAAATTGTTGTGGACGTTGAAGATGCGCTGAAGCCGTCGTTGCGTCCGGTGATCAATGCAACGGGCGTGGTGCTGCACACGAATCTTGGCCGCGCGCCACTTGGCGCGGAATTTTTCGAGCATATTCGCGCTGTGGCGACGCAATATTCAAATTTGGAATATGACCTCGAATCGGGATCTCGTGGTTCGCGCGACGTTCACACTTCGCGATTGCTGCAACGGCTGACCGGCGCTGAAGCAGGACTCGCCGTAAATAATAATGCGGCCGCGGTTTTTCTTGTGCTGGCGGCGCTGGCGCGTGGCGGCGAAGTGATTGTTTCGCGCGGCGAGCTGATCGAAATCGGCGATGGCTTTCGCATACCGGACATCATGGCGGAAAGCGGCGCGGTGCTTCGTGAAGTCGGCACCACAAATCGTACGCGGCTTTCGGATTACGAAAAGGCGATTAACGAGCGCACGCGTTTGCTGCTTCGCGTGCACCGCTCAAATTTTCAGATGGCTGGATTTACGTCGCAACCTTCGCTGGAAGAATTAGTAAAGCTCGGCCGCAAAGCTTCGCTGCCTGTTTATGAAGATCTTGGGTCGGGTTGTCTGGTGGATTTATCGTCCAGCGGCGTTGCCGAGCCTGTTGTGCGCGAAAGTGCTGTTGCGGGCGTCTCCGTAATTTCGTTTAGCGGAGATAAATTACTCGGCGGGCCGCAGGCCGGAATTATTGTCGGCGACAAAGAATTGATCGCACGGATTCGACGGCATCCGATGTTTCGCGCCCTACGCGTGGATAAATTGACGATCGCCGCGCTTGAGGCGACGTTGCTTGCATATTTGCGCGGTGCAGGTACTTCTGAACACGACGCAGTTCCAGCGATTCGGATGACTCGCGCCGGCGCAGCAGAAATCGGCACACGCACGGAACGTCTAATTAAATTGCTGCGTGCTACGTTGCGTGACGACGCCGCGAATTTCGAGATGCGCGAAGCTGAATCTGTAATTGGCGGCGGTTCAACGCCTGGACAACTTTTGCCGACTCGCGTGATCTCAATTGAATCACAGCGTATTTCCGTCGCGGAGTTGGAAGAACGATTGCGCGCCGGCGTTTCGGGCGGCATTCCGATTATCGCGCGCGTGGAAGACGACCGGCTGATTCTGGATTTGCGCACAGTGTTTCCGGAGCAGGAATCCGCATTGGTGGAAAGTTTGTCTGCCGCGCTTGCGAAATAGCAGAACGAATTTCTACAAATGATTAATCGCGCTGGCCACGCGCGCTGCGCCGAATCCGTTATCAATATTCACGACGCTCACGTTTGACGCGCAACTATTTAGCATTCCCAGCAACGCGGCAACTCCTCCAAAACTTGCGCCGTATCCGATGCTTGTCGGCACAGCAATTACCGGCACATTTACAAGGCCGGCGACAACACTCGGCAGCGCGCCTTCCATTCCTGCGACGCAAATAATCACACGCGCTTCCGTTAGTCGTCCGCGATGTTCGAGTAAGCGATGCAATCCGGCGACGCCGACGTCGTAGATTGCTTCGGCACGATTGCCCATCACCAAACTTGTGACCAGCGCTTCTTCCGCGACGGGAATGTCACTGGTGCCCGCGGAAACAATCAGCACCAAACCTTTTCCGCTGACGACGCGTTTACGTTCAATTGTGATTGCGCCGGAAAGCGGCCAGAACTTCGCGTTACGCGCGACGCGTTTCACTGCCGTGAATGTGGCGCGATTTGCACGCGTCACCAGAACACTTTGTTTCGATTTGGAAGGACGCAGCAGCGCGCGCACTATCGCCGCTACTTGCAGCGGAGTTTTTCCGCTCGCGAAAACTACTTCCGCAAATCCCTGGCGTAATGTTCGGTGATGATCAATTTTCGCGAAGCCCAAATCCTCGAATGGCAAATGTTTCAGACGCTCGACCGCCTGCTCGACGCCGAGCTTTCCGGTGCGGACTTGTGCGAGCAATTGGGTTAGGTCGTCCTGATTCACAGCGATTACTTTACCGCAGGTTGGAATGCGCGAAAGAATTAAGGCGCGGGGTAGAACTAAGGTACAGAGTCGCCCATCAATTTGCGGACCGGCTGGTTATCCGCGAACACTTGCCAGTAAGCGACGAGTCCATCGCGCACTGCGGCTTTCCACGCGGCAGGAATTTCCCAGAAGTTTTCTTTTTTTATTTTGCCGTCTTCGGAAAATGTTCCGCGCGAGGTACCGAATATTGCAACAGTGTCACCCTTCGCGAAAATTTCCTCGTGCGAAACTTTGTAATCCGGAATCATTTTGATGTAGTAGCGCCACGCGGTGCACATGGTTTCGCGGCTCACAAATTTAGCGTTCAGCGCGTCCACAAAAATGTGATCGGGAGTGAGCGCTGCGAAAATCGCATCCACATTCCCGGAATTGATTCGCTCCATGAAATTCAGCACGACAGCGACCGGTTCTTTTTCGGCCATGAGCGCCCTCCGCGCGCGCATTTTAGCATTTGCGCGATGCGGGGCGGCATTGGCTAACTTGCTTTTCGCCGTTGCAGATTTATGTGGAGGTGGGTGATTTCTTCCTGACGCACGGATTCGGCTCGTCGCGGCAGGCGCATTTCTTTCTTCACGCTTGCCAGCGTCCGTTGATTCCTTAATTTTAATAATGCCTGCTTGCTGCTCGCTTTTTTAGGCATAGGCCGAGTGTGTCACCAACTTGGCGTCGAAACAGTCCCATTCGGCACTATCTGAGTTCCAATTTGGGCTGAACGTCGAAGGCCGATTTGGGCCGGCGCGCTTCCTTGACTTTGCCGAAACCGCCCGCCTAGACTGAAATAGTCTTTCCTGCGGCGTTTCCAACGCGTGGCGCTGTTCGCTGAGCGATTCGGTAAGGAGTTTTCTTGGGCAAGGTCATTACTGTCGGAGTCACGGGTGCGTCCGGAGCGGTGCTGGCGCGTGCGGCGTTGCGTTTGCTGGAAGCGGACGAGCGGGTTACGCGCGTTCACCTGGTGATTACGGAAGCTGGCCAGAGATTGATCGCGCAGGAACTTGGCGTGAGCGCGGCCGACGCGAAACAAATTCCCGCGCTGCTGAGCGGCACGCGCGCGCAGAAAATTGAATTGTTGGCGAATCGAGATATCGGCGCTTCCATTGCGTCTGGGAGTTATTCGGTTGACGCGATGATTGTGATTCCGTGCTCGGCGAGCACGCTTTCGTCAATTGCAAATGGAGCGAGTGACGATTTGCTGGCGCGCGCTGCGGATGTTTGTTTGAAGGAACGGCGGCCGCTGCTTTTGTGTTTGCGCGAAACTCCGCTGAGCCGCGTGCATTTGCAAAATATGTCGCGCGCGCAGGAAGCGGGCGCGGTGATGATGCCCGTCGTTCCTGCGTTTTATTATTCGCCGCAAACGATTGACGATCTTGTGGAACAATTTGTTTGCCGCGCGCTGGCGCAAATTGATTTGCCACAAGAAAAACAATTTCGATGGGAAGGCGGCGCGAAGTCTCGCGCACGCGAAGCTTAGACTGCAAATTTTCCGATGACAACTAGCCGAATCCGCATCGTGCTCGAAATGATTAAGTTCGAGCATTCCATTTTTGCGCTGCCATTTGCATTGACGGCTGCGTTGCTTGCCGCGCGGACTGTACATGCGAATGGCGGCGGTCCTGCGTGGCCGACATGGCAACAAATTGCGTGGATTGTTGTGGCGATGGTTGGCGCGCGATCTTTCGCAATGACGATTAATCGCATCGCGGATTTGCGTTATGACGCGGAAAATCCGCGGACGAAGAACCGCGCGCTGGTCACAGGCGCGCTTACGGTGCCGTTTGCATGGGCCTTCACATTTTGCGCGGCAGCGTTGCTTGTTGTGGCTGCGTGGCGATTGAATCGGCTGGCGCTGGAACTTTCGCCGGTAGCGCTGGCAGTGCTTTCATTTTATTCGTACACGAAACGCTTCACTTCGTGGTCGCACATTGTGCTGGGATTTTGTTTGGGAATTTCTCCCGCGGCAGCCTGGATCGCGATTGCCGGATCGCTGGATTTGCGGATGCTGATTCTTTGCGCGGCTGTAACACTTTGGGTTGGCGGATTTGACGTGCTCTACGCTTGCCAGGATGTGGACTTTGACCGGCGCGTGGATTTGTTCAGCATCCCGAAGCGATTCGGCGTAGCGCGTTCACTAATCATTGCGCGTGTGATGCACGTCGTCATGATTGGCCTACTGGCGTGGCTTGCGGCGAGTTTTGCGCTTCCGTGGCCGGCGTGGTGTGGCATCGCAGTTGTTGCGGCGATGTTGGTGTGGGAACACTCAATGGTTTCCGCGAACGACTTGAGCCGGCTGAATGCTGCGTTTTTCACGATAAACGGCTATATTAGTGTTCTGTTCTTTTTGTTCTGGGGTGCGGCGGTTTGGGTTTCCGCGACGTAGATTTCATCAGTTTCGATAAATATGACGACTTCTCTCACCAGCGAACTTCAAATCACAGACGCCCGGCTGCGTTCAATCGCCGATAAAGTTTTGGCGGGCGAACGTTTGTCCGCGGCTGAAGGTGTTCTGCTCTACCGCTCGCCGGATTTGCTGGCCGTTGGATGGCTTGCGAATCACATTCGTGAAAAGCGGCACGGCGATATTTGCTACTTCAATGTGAATCGGCACATTAATCCCACGAACATTTGCGTGGCGCATTGCAAACTTTGCGCCTTCGGACGCGATCCGAGTGCGCCGGGTGCTTACAATTTTGCGCTGGATGAAATTTATCAAAAGGCAGCGGAAGGCGTTCGCGCCGGAGCCACGGAATTTCACATGGTTGGCGGACTGCATCCGGATCTGCCGTTTGAATATTTTCTGGATATGATTCGCGGATTGAAGCAACGCTGCCCGACTGTCCATTTAAAAGCGTTCACGATGGTTGAGGTCGGATATTTTTCGCGTATCGCGAAACTTTCCGCGCGCGAAGTTCTTGTGGCGCTGAAAGAAGCCGGAGTGGATTCGCTTCCCGGCGGTGGCGCGGAGATTTTCAATCCACGCGTGCGCAGAATTATTTGCGACCACAAAACTTCCGGAAAGCAGTGGCTGGAAATTGCGCGCATTGCTCATGAAGTCGGATTACGCTCGAACGCCACGATGCTTTACGGACATATTGAGAATGAAGAAGAGCGCGTCGAGCATTTATTATTGCTGCGCGAATTGCAGGATGATACGCACGGCTTCCAAACTTTTATTCCGCTGGCGTTTCATCCGGAAAATACAGCGCTCGCGCATTTGCCCAAGACGAGCGGCTTTGACGATTTGCGCGCGATAGCTGTGTCGCGTTTGCTGCTGGATAATTTTGATCACATTAAAGCGTATTGGGTGATGTTGACGCCGCGGATTGCGCAAATCGCGCTGCGATTCGGCGCTGACGACATTGACGGCACTATCGTGGAAGAAAAAATTTATCATGATGCAGGCGCAACGACCGAGCAGTTCACTCCGCGAAGTGAACTTGAACGGTTAATTCGCGCGGCAGGCCGCGTTCCGTTTGAGCGCGACACGATGTATCGCGCCGTCGTACGCGCCACGCCGGTTTCTGATTTGCCGCCGGCGGGCCCCGGATTTGTTCCGTCCGCAACACTCACGCTGAACGTTTAATTTTTAATTAATGTAGCCATTCGTCCAGATTGTTCATCCAACCCCACGAGGAGGAAACTCAAAATGGTTCGCAAAGCTTCGGCTGTCTGGCAAGGGTCTTTGAAAGAAGGCAAAGGCAATATTTCTACGGAGAGCGGGACGCTTTCCAACGCGCAATACTCTTTTTCCACACGATTTGAAAATGGCAAAGGCACGAATCCGGAAGAGTTAATCGCCGCGGCGCACGCAGGCTGCTTCACGATGGCGCTCTCCGGCCAACTCGGTGCGGCCGGTATCACTGCCGAAAATTTAGAAACGACAGCTTCCGTGACGATGGAAAAATTGGAAGCAGGTATGACGATCACGAAAGTTCATCTGGATGTGACGGCGCACATTCCCGGCGGCGATCAGGCAAAGTTTGATACGGCTGCCGCGAATGCGAAAGCCGGATGCCCGATTTCGCGTTTGTTAAAAGCTGAAATTACGATGACGGCGAAGTTGGTGACGGAGAAATCGGCGGGCACGTAATTTCGCGCGAAGGTTTTGTAGGGGCGGGTCTGTGACCCGCCCGCTGTGCGTCCGAACCAATTTCGCAACAGAACATTTATTCGGATATTCGGAGGAATAATAATGAACGCGATTGTCGTCCACGAATTTGGCGCACCGGAAGTTATGAAATTGGAAGATGCGCCGCAACCGAAACCTGGGCCCGGCCAACTTCTCATTCACGTCCGCGCGGCGGGAGTGAATCCTGCTGACACTTATATGCGCTCTGGGAATTATGCGCGGAAACCGGCGCTGCCTTATACGCCGGGGAATGACGGTTCGGGTGTCGTGGAATCCGTTGGACCGAACGTGGCCGGATGGAAAGCTGGAGATCGTGTTTATCTTTCCGGTAGCGTGACTGGAACTTACGCGGAATATGCGATCGTTGCCGCGAATGATGCGCACCCTTTGCCGGATCGGATTTCATTTTCGCAGGGCGCGGCGCTGCACATTCCTTATGCCACGGCGTATCGCGCGCTATTTCAAGTTGGAAAATCCAAAGCGAATGAATGGGTGCTGGTTCACGGAGCGAGTGGTGGCGTGGGCCTTGCTGCTGTGCAATTTGCACATGCCTTGGGAATGCGGGTGATCGGAACCGCGGGCACAGATCGCGGACGCGAACTTGTGACGCGTGAAGGCGCGGATTTTGTTTTGGATCACAAAGCTGCAGATTTTGCCGCGCAGATCGGGAAGATAACTGATGGCCACGGGCCGGATATTATTATCGAAATGTTGGCGAATATTAATTTGGGGAATGATTTGAAAATGCTGGCGCCGCACGGACGCGTTGTGATTGTTGGAAGCCGAGGCGACGTGCAAATTACTCCGCGTGATTTGATGCAGCGCGAAGGCGCGATTTATGCGGTGATGTTGTGGAATGTGCCGGCGGAAGAAATGTCGCAAATTCACGCCGCGATTCATGCCGGGATGATGAATGAAAGTTTGAATCCGGTGATTGGAAAGGAATTGCCGCTGGCTGATGCGGCTCAAGCGCACAAGGAAGTGATGGAGCCGGGGGCGTACGGAAAAATTGTGCTGATACCGTAGGCACTGCAAAAACTGCATTATAATGCATACGAAATGGGAGTTTTTTGGAGAAACTGCATTATAATGCAGTTTTTGGGAGCGGGAAAAGAATAGAAGGAAAAGTGTATTCAACGCAGAGACGCAGAGTGCACAGAGGAAAGATTTGAGAAGTGGGAGAGAGAACGTACCCCCGGTCCACATGAAAGTGACGCCTACGCAGTTGTTTTTCTGCTAAAGCATTTATTAGCAAACACTTAACACGAGATCGCCGTAAGTCCTTTATTAGCACACACATCGCTTTCGAGGGGGTAGGGGGTGCGTACAAAAACTGTTTGGCCGAATTTGGGAGATGGGAAGATTCGAGCGAAGACATTGAAAACATTACAGTTGGCGTCTCTCAACTGGATGATATAGATTGACGCCGTGAAATATCGATTATTTTTCGTTGTGCTCGCGATGGCAGTTCTAGCTCTCCTTCAAGGTTCCGCCGAGGCACAAACTGCGAATGGAAACGTGCCTCAGGTTTCAATCTGCATAGTGCTAATGAAAGGGTAGCGTGTGCGTGAAATATTGAAACATCCTTTTACGCGATTACGGAACTCGATCCTTTGTCGCCGAGATGTTTCACCGGCTAGCGCATGGCAGGTGATTGGCTGGTGGGAAGCGCGACGAATTCCGTTCAATCTGGTTGTGGGAATTGCAGGACTGCTTTCGTGCATCGCCGCGGGACTAGTCAGCATGGAGAGTTGGAGTTATTCTCTGCTGATTCGGGACTCCGGTCTGCCCGGTTCTCCCTTCATGAGCCTTATGCTTGTAATTATTTACGCGATTGTAGCGAATATTTTCTTTACGGGCGGATGGATCGGAGAACTTGTTATTCGGAAGCTGTGGCCTTCGCAAGCCGACCGATTTGCAACGCTGACCTGTTCACTAGGAGTGACTTTCTCGGTTCTTCTGACCCTTGCGCCCGGAATAATTCTTGGCGCGGTGGGAATCTTCGTCCCTCTGGCGCGTATGTTCGGCGCGCTTCACAACCGTTGACACCCCCATCCAGCGCCTTATAATAGGGATGCTTTCGAGATCCGGCGTTCGGCATCGCCCCCCACCCATGCCAGCGCGCGGGAAGTTATCAGGCGAACTTCAATGACGATTCTGAACTGAATACCGAACCGTGACTGCCCTTACCAACATTTCGGCAATCCTCTGGCTCCTGCAGAATCCATTCTCGCAGTATTGGCACCGTCAGACTGATCCGCACACCAATCCATTTCGCGGAATGTATACGTTGAACGGATTCGATCTGGCGATTATGATTCCGTATTTTGTTGTGCTGGTGGTGCTGGCGCTTTACGGAATGCATCGCTACGTGATGGTCTACAATTTTTATAAGTATCGGCAGAATGTGCCGGGGCCGCCGCCGCCCGTTACGGAATGGCCGCGTGTGACGGTGCAGCTTCCGATTTTTAATGAGCGTTACGTGATCGAGCGGCTCGTGGAAGCCGTCTCGCATTTTGATTATCCGCCGGAACTTCTTGACGTGCAGGTGCTGGACGACTCCGTCGACGAAACTTGCGCGATCGCCAGCGCGTGCGTGGATCGATTTCGCGCTCTGGGTATGCCGATTTCCTATTTGCATCGCAGCAATCGCGAAGGATATAAAGCCGGCGCGCTTTCTGAAGGATTGAAGGTTGCGAAGGGCGAATACGTCGCGATTTTTGACGCCGACTTTTTGCCCGCACCGGATTTTCTGCGCCGCACGCTTCCTTATTTCACGAACAAGGAAATCGCGATGGTTCAGACCCGCTGGACATATTTGAACGCAGATTATTCGCTGCTCACGCAGGTGGAACATATTCTGCTGGACGGACATTTTGTGATTGAGCATGGCGCGCGTTCGCGGCGCGGATCATTTTTTAATTTCAATGGCACGGCGGGCGTGTGGCGGCGCACCGCAATTGAAGACGCGGGCGGCTGGCAGCATGACACACTCACCGAAGACACGGATCTTTCTTACCGCGCGCAATTGAAGGGCTGGCGATTCCTTTATCTACCTGATATCGAGTGCGCTTCGGAATTGCCGGTCGAAATGAATTCCTTCAAATCGCAGCAAGCGCGCTGGGCGAAGGGCTTGATACAAACGGCGAAGAAAATTCTGCCGCGCGTAATGCGTTCGGATGAGCCGATCTATGTAAAGGCCGAGGCGTTTTTCCATCTGACGGCGAACATCAGCTATCCGCTGATGGTGGTGCTTTCCACGATGTTGCTGCCGGCGATGATCGTGCGATTTTATCAGGGCACTTTTCAGATGCTGGTGATTGATTTGCCGCTGTTTCTGGCGTCCACGTGTTCCATTTCCAGTTTTTATTTGGTGGCTCAGCGCAATTTGCATCCGAAATCGTGGAAGAAAACATTTTTGTATATGCCGTTTGTGATGGCGATCGGAATTGGCATTTCGATTCGCAATGCAGTGGCGGTGCTGGAAGCGCTGTGGGGAAAGAAATCAGAATTTGTGCGCACGCCGAAATACAACATGGCGGCTGCGCGGGTGAGTCCGGCGAATGTTCCAGGAAGTGCTGTGGCACAAGAAGACTCGAAGGTTTCCGCTACTCCGAACCAGAAGGGAAGCTGGTCCATACTTTCGTATCGGAATCGCGGTGGGTGGCTGCCGTATGCGGAAATTGGCCTGGGACTTTATTTTGCGGCGACAGTTTTCTATGCATTCAAGAATGAAAATTACGCGACGATTCCGTTCTTGCTGCTATTTGTTTGGGGATATTTGTATACGGGACTGATGTCGCTCGGCCAGGCTTATTTTGAGCGGCTGCGATTCGGATCGGTGCAACCGCCGCCGGAGCCGAGACCCGCGGCTAGCGGCGCGCCGGGATTTTAATCCTGGAAGTTACTACTTGACTCCCCAGTGCTGCGGATAGTTTGGATGTACAACCTCTTTTTGAGAGAGTGCGTCTACATGGGAGGAGTTCACCCATGAAGAAGTCTGGCAATGTTTTTGGAAGTAGCAGAAGGCCGTTGCTGAGCGCAGCTGGACTCATTGCCATCGCTGTACCGTTCACGCTCGCCAACGCAACGCCAAGAGGCGCTCAATCGCAAACCCAAAACACCACGGCCAATGCAGCTGCGTTTGTCTACGACGTTGTGTCAGTCAAACCATTTAAACCTGGCGGAGGAGGCAGAGGTGGAGGCGAAGGGATTGCCCCGCCGGAGACGCCCGATGGGTTCATCGAGGGGCATGCCACACTGCGTGACCTCGTTCAAATGGCATTCGGAACCCACTTCTTCCAGATCCAAGGAGCGCCCAGTTGGTACGGTTCTGCGGCATACGAAATCGATGCGAAAATGGACGCTCCTGAAGTGGATGCGCTCCAGAAACTTAGCGCACAGGACCGAATTCTTGCGCGGCAGCACATGCTTCGGGCGCTGTTGGCGGATCGATTCAAACTAACATTCCACCACGAATCTAAAGAGGTTCCAGTATATTTTCTGGTGATCGCAAAAAATGGTCCCACACTTCAAGAGACAAAGCCTGGGGAGGTAATGCCTGAGTTTGCTACGCCAGACGGAACCAAGTTCCCCGCGGGAGTGACGGACTTGCGGAATACCGACGATGCTGGGAAGCGAACATTAATAGGCGCAGGCATTCCCATTTTCGAGCTAGTGGAGATCATGACGTATGACACGGGCGATGACCGCCCAATTCTGGATAAGACCGGACTCACGGGCAAGTACAATTTCACGGTGCGATGGTTCTCGCCGGACGACCCGCCTCCAGTCCAGCGTTTGTCCGATATGAGTGTGGAAGAACGCCAGGCTGAATTACGCCGGCGTCTAATCAATCCTGCTCAGCTCGCGGCGATTCAAAAACAGCTCGGGTTGAAACTGGAACCGGGGAAGGGCCCGGTTGATTACATTGTGATTGACCATGTCGAAAGGCCTTCGGAAAATTAGATGGAAGATGCCGTCCGAAAATGAGTGGCGGCGAATTGCCGTCACGCCTTTCCGGGTCGTTCGGTGACTGGTTTTTCGCCCGTTCCCGGCAAACGCGATTTTGCGCCGCCTGCGGATTCACCCGCGATTAATTCATCAACAGCGTGATATGCGTAAATTGTCGGCGCTTTATTTGCGGGCAGACCACCGGTGTCGGAGGTTGGCCCATAATTACTGTGCAACGCATGGCCCAGCATTCGCAGCATGGCCATCTGCTGTCCGCGATGATGCGACGTGTGGGAGATGCGGCGGGTCATCACCCATGCTCGCGAACGCTTCGCTTCAAAGAAGGATGTGATTTCTTCCCACCACGCTTCAGATTTTTCGCGGAGGACGACGAGACGTTTTTCGCTATCTTCCGCGTAGCGCTTGATAAATTCCAAACGTGTTTCTTCTTTCGGAAGAGGTGGCGCGGCCACGTCAATTCCCAGCATGGTGCGAAACCATCCATCCTCGCTGACGCACTGATGAACCATTTGCTCGTGGACGCTGCGGCCGCGGGGATCATCGGCGCGCGGGCGTACGGGTAGGTCGGCGTCCGTGAATTCGCTCCAGACGCTCAATACTTTTAGGCGCTCGGTTTCGTATGTTTCGATTAGGAAGTCGTAGATCATTTTCGTGATCCCTTCTTTGACGCGCGATTCTTTTTGGCTTTTGCGTTTTTCTTCAAGGGCACGCGACGCTTTTTCCCCGCGGCTAGTTCTGCCTGCAATTTCTTAGACAGATTCGCAAATACTAATTCGTAGGATTTGCTTACGAGTCGCAGCACTTCGGCGCGCGGCAGCGCGCGCTCATTTTCGAGCGCCACCCATTTCGCGCGAGCAAGATACGGCGCGGGAATTACGCCTTGGCGTTCAATCAATTCCGGGAATTCTTCGGGATCGGCTTTTACGGTGAGCCAAACGCGCGCGGGTTCGAGCGGGACTCCCGCGAACATTTTGCCGCCTACTTTGAAAAGCAGGTCACTGCCCCACTGAATTTGCTCGGTAGTGTGGGGATGAGAAAGGCAGTGCTGGCGGATCCACTCGATATCCATTGTCGCAGGCTACAGCAAAAAAATATGCGAGTCGAGAGAGGAGCTCGACTCGCATATCAGTATTCTGAAATGAATTGGTTCTACTTCGTGGCCGGCTTGGCCGCTGGTTTGGCTGCTGGCTTCATTGCTGGTCCGGCACCTGCCGCTTTCGGACGCGGAACTGCGTTTGCTCCCGGTCCGGGTTCGGGGCGTGGTTCCGGCATGTCCGCTTTTGCGAATCGCGGAACCATTTCGTCCGCCATCGCCAATGCATACACTGCCGAGGCAATTTCCACCGCGCCTTCACGCACGTCATTTTCGTAAATGCGTTCATACGTGTCGTAGTTGGTGTGATGGGTGAAAGAGTTGTAATCGAAGCCATCCTGGTTCAGGCCGATGCCCGGCAGTCCGGCATTGTTAAATGACGTGCTGTCCGTTCCTCCGGTCTGACGGCTGGCTCCAGCGCTGACTCCCGTGAATCCCCAGTCCGCAAATGGCATCATTAATGGACGCAGCATATCCGCCGCGGCCGGTGGGCCGAAAATTCCAGCGCCGCGCGGTTTGCCGGTACCGGAATCGATGTTGAAATACGCGTCGAGCTTCGCGAATTCCGGTTTCGGATCTTCCGCGGTGCCGAAATGCTGCTTCACATAATTCAAGGAGCCGAGCAATCCTTCTTCTTCGCCGCTCCACAGCGCGACGCGAATGGTGCGTCGTGGCTTCACGCCGAGCGACTGCAGAATGCGAATCGCTTCGAGCATCATGCTGGAGCCGATGCCGTTATCGGTTGCGCCGGTTGCGTCATGCCATGAATCGTAGTGACCGCCGAGCATCACCACTTCGTCAGCCTTATCCGTGCCGGGAATTTCTCCCACTGCGTTGTAGGAAGTTTTTCCTTCGGGATAAATTTTGTTCTGAATGTTGACCTTCAACGTGACCGGCAATTTATCTTCATTGATGATGCGATAAATTCGTCCGTAGTCTTCGTTGCGCATCACGAGCGTTGGAACAACGCGTGTGATGTCGTAATAGTTTGCTTGCTGCGCGACGATCAATCCGTACGCGCGGCCTGCATCGTTGATGCGAACTGCCGCGTGGTTATCGACCAGGAAATTATCCACGGCGCGCGCAACTTCTTGCGCCGTCAATTTCCCGTCCGATGGAGGAGCTGCTCCGCGGCCCGCGCCGCCTCCTGCTCCGCCACGGCCACGTCCGCCGGCATTTGCATTGTTCGGATCATACCGTTCTTTCCATGTTGCTTCGGGGGTGCGCAGAGCGGAAGGATAGCAATTCTCCGGAATTTCCACGTGACGACCGACCATCACAATGTGTCCGGCAACTTTCGACTTCATGGAATTTAGATACGCGTCGAGCTCTTCCTTCGTTGGCATCACGCCGGCAACCGGCGCTGGTGCTGCGGGCTTCGGTGGCGCTGCCCAATCTGTTTCTTCGCAAGTCGGAGGAGGCGCGCCATTAGCTCCGCGTCCGCCACCGAGTCCGCCTCGGCCTGCGGCTGGTCCACCAACGCCGCCGAGTCCCGGAGGCATCAGAATTACAACTGTTGATGTGACGACGCCGGGAGTTCCGGGCGTCCATGCGAGCGGCTTCACCATTACTTGTCCGTGAAATGGCGCTACTGCGTCAGCTTGCAGCAAAAGATTATCCCAGCCCGGCGCAGGTACAGCGGCGCTAGGCGGTTGGAACGTCCACGGTTCGAGGTGAACATTTTTCAAACCCCACGACTTCATCGTGTCCACGGCCCAATCGTCGGCAGCTTTCAATCCGGGAGTGCCCGTGACGCGCGGCCCGTGCACGTCAGCCACTTCGTGAATGATCCACATAATTTTGGAATTATTTGTTTCTTCGGTTTTAATTTTCGCGTACATATCCGCAAGGCTTGGCGCTTGCGCCGTTAGCGGCATTGCCGCCAGTAGGCACAGCGCAACCGCGGCTGCGTACAACTTCACTTTCGACATGTTTCCTCCTGAGTCTGTTAATGCGAGGCCATTCTATCTATTTTTTGGAGGAATTGTGGGGAATTTGAAAGGGATTGATTGTTGAAAGCTTGAAGCGCGGGAACCCGCCGATCAGGCGATCGGCGTTCCCGGAAATTCTACAGAACGGGAGCGCCGGAACCGTCGGCGTCTTGTCCGATTGCAAAACGGATGGTGCCGGATTGATCGGTGAAAAAATATCGCGCTTCAGTTTGATGCGCTTTTACCGGATGCGCAGAAATTGTGTATGCGGAACCGCCATCTCCGCGAACGTAGGTGAAAACGTATCCGTCTTTCGTGCCCGTGGCCAAACTCGAATCAATTAAGTCCGCAGCAGTGCTGCTGAGGACTCCGTTCTGTCCCTTCTGCAAATCGGTGAGGGTCGCCGGATATTGAGTGAAGGTTGCTGAATATTCCGCACAAGCCATGTTCAGCATTTTCAGCGTGCCGATTGCTGACGATTCTTTTTCCGCACCGCCTGCGCGAAGCAGACTGGGAACAGTAATCGCCACAATAATTAGAATCATCGCGCCGATGATGCCGATTTTTATGGTCGGGAAACTGTTACTCGAAAATTGCATTCGATGTGCTCCATAGGAGAGCCGTCACAAGCGAGTAACTTTCTACTGAGATATTACGGCGGGCCGTTCGCTGGAGATATAGAGCTTTGATACCAAAGATTTCTTACTGAAGGTTTGGTAGTACTGGGCCGTTGGTACTGTGCCGGAAGGACACGGTGCGGCCGGTTCGTTCGAGTTACTCGCATCTGTGAAAAGTCAGCTAGAATGCTGTCTTCCACGAATGCGAAGTTACGAATGAATCGGCGTGAACAATTGAAATTAAGACTCTCGAGGGTACTACGCACTATTGCGGCGCCAATCGCGCTCTGTGCAGTGATTGCACTGTTGTTGTTTGCTGTGCCAGCGCACGCGCAATTTCGTCAGCGCGAACCGAATAGCGAATATGCGGCGCGGCGAGGGCGTTTGAGGGCGCAGGTGGACGCGCCTGTTGTGATTTTTGGTTACACGGGCAAGGAAAGCGCGAGCGAGGCATATGTATTTAATCAGGAAAATAATTTTTATTATTTGACGGGGCACAACGAGGAAGGCGCGGCGCTGTTGATTGTTCCGGATGGCGAGGAAGCGAAAGGTTGGAGCGGACCGAAGGAAATATTTTATTTGCCATCGCGGAATCCGGCGACGGAGCGATGGAACGGTCCGCGGATTGGGCCGGACGATCCGGGCGTGCGGGAAAAAGTTGGCTTCAGCGAAGTGCGGAATTTCTCGAAGCTGACGATGGATCTTCTGCAGCTCGCGAAGAACTATCCAACCTTATATACGCTGCTGCCGCATAGCGGTGATGCGGGATATCCTCATCTTCAGAATTGGGTGGACTGGCTGAACAAAACTGTTTCCGGCGTAAAGCTGGCGCAGATTGAGCCGCAAATCGGAGCGCTGCGGCAGATTAAGTCGGCTGGCGAAATTGCTTTGCTTACACGCGCGATTGATCTTTCTGTGGACGCGCATTTGGATGCGATGCGGAATATGCGTCCCGGAATGATGGAATATCAGATTGCCGCGCGCATGGTGAAAATTCATCAGGAAGGTGGCTGCGAAACGGAGGCGTATTCTCCGATCGTCGGTGCCGGATTTAATTCCACTGTGCTGCATTACGATAAAGTCGGCGCGAAAATTGAGGATGGAGATATTGTCGTGCTGGACGTGGGCGGACAATATTCCGGATACACGGCAGACATTACGCGTACTCTTCCGGCGAATGGAAAATTCACGGCGCGGCAGCGAGAAATATACGACATCGTTTACGGTGCTCAGCAAGCGGCGCTAGACGCGCTGGAGCCGGGTGTTCGATTGACGCGCACTACTGACGGAAAAAATCTGTTTCAAATTTCCTACGATTACATCAACACACACGGCAAGGATTCGCACGGCCAGCCGCTGGGGAAATATTTTATTCACGGGCTTGGGCATCATTTGGGTCTGGACGTTCACGACGCTGGAGATCCCGGCGCGGTGCTTGTGCCCGGAATGGTCGTCACCATTGAGCCGGGTATTTATATTCCGGAAGAAAAAATCGGCGTGCGCATTGAGGACGACGTGCTGATTACTGCGACGGGATATGTTTTGTTGACGCAACGCTTACCGCGCTCGGCGGATGAAATTGAAAAGGCTATGGCGGAAGGGAAGAAGGCGCGCGCGGCGAATGTTAGCGCTGGTCCGGCGGCATCGGGTTCAGCGCAAAACTTGCCGCGTTGACCGCGTTTGCGAAGGGCCGCTATAATAGCGGTTCACGCTCCGTGGATGAATTCAGCGATTGAGGCACTTTAGGACTGCAGGCTCAGCTTGCCGCCGTTGAATCCGACTAAATAAGTCGAATCCGATTGAATAAGTTGAATCCGACGAAATTCAGAGAATCCGATTGAATCAGGAGCTTGAAAATGATTAAGGCGACTCAACTGCGCCCCGGAATGATTATTGTCCATGACGGACAACTTTATACAGTCTTCAGCGTTGATCACCGCACGCCCGGCAACAAGCGCGCCGCTATGGCGACGAAAATGCGTAATCTGAAAACCGGAACGATTATCGATTACCGGTTCCGCGCGGAAGAATTTCTGGAACGCGCCATCGTGGACGAAATCGAGTATCAATATATGTACTCCGATCCAGAGGGCCACCATTTCATGAACACGCAGGACTACGAGCAGATGACACTGACGCCGGAAATTGTCGGCGAAGCGGCCTACTATTTGATTGGCGACATGAACATTCACGTGGAATTTTACGAGAACAAACCAATCGGCGTGGCGTTGCCGGACACGGTTGACCGGAAAGTTGTGGATACCGAGCCGACTTTGCAGAAAGCCACGGCCAGCGCGGTGATGAAGCCGGCGAAACTGGAAACCGGTTTGACGATCAACGTGCCGCCATTCATCAATAACGGCGACAAAATTAAAGTGGACACAACGGAAGCGCGCTATATTCAACGCGCGTAAGAATTAATTTTCTGGGGTGAAGGTTTCCGGTTTTACGAAACGAGCGGCGCGGTTGCTACCAGCATGTCGCGCATGTCCGGCGCGCTCTGCAGCATTTCCTCGAATTCATTTACCAGGCGCAAATCCCACCATCCGCGCTGGCATTCTTCGCGCAAAATCTCGAAAGCTCTTTCGGTCGAGAGCGCCGCGCGATAAGGGCGGTTGGTCGTCAGCGCGTCAAACACGTCCACAATTTGCATAATTCGCGCGCTAATGGGTATCTGATCTCCGCGCAATTTATCAGGATATCCGCTGCCGTCCTGATGTTCATGATGATGGCGGATAATCGGCAGCACCATGCGGAATGATTTCAGCGGCTTGCAAATCCGTTCGCCCACCACGGGATGCGATTCCATAATGCCGCGCTCGTCCATTGAAAGCGGCCCGGGCTTCAGCAAAATGTGTTCGGGCACCGAAACTTTTCCGATGTCGTGAACAATTCCTGCGCGGCGCAGCGCAACTTGCTGGTCGTCCGGCAAAGCCAGCCGCGCGGCAAGCGCGCTGGAATATCGCGAAAGGCGATCGCAGTGGCCTTCGGTGTAAGGATCTTTTGCTTCGATGCTGCGCGCCAACATGAAAAGAACGCTTTCCGCGCTTTCCAGTTCATCCGTAAAACGTTTTACTTTCAGAAGAGAGCGCACGCGCGCCAGCAATTCATCGCGATTCAGCGGCTTGCTGATGAAATCATCCGCGCCGCTTTCAATTCCTTCCACTCGGTTTTCGGGATTTGCGAGGCCGGTAATCAGAACCACGGGAATCAATCGAGTTTCGGCCTGGGATTTAATATGGCGGCAAACGGAAAATCCGCTGCGCCCCGGCATCAGCACGTCCAGCAAAACCAGATCAACTTGATTGTTTTCCAGCGCGGTAACTGCTTCTTCGCCATCGGCGACGGCGATCACGTTGTATCCCTGGGCGCGCAACATATATTCCAGCGCCATGCGAACGTCAGCATTATCGTCTGCCAGAAGAATTGTCAGGGGCGTTTCCGAAAACGACAAACATGCCTCCACTCGGCGAACAATTTGGAACTCAGACAAGCCGCGCACAGCGGCCAATACTGAAAGAAAAGCACAAGGCAGGGACGATTACCCTAACAATCCTTCCCCAATGGTGTCAAGAGAAACTGTTCAAAAAGGGGCGTAGCTTAGGCGAAAACACGGGCGAAGATCGCGTCCACCGCATGCAGCTGGCGTTTCAAACTGAACGCGTGCGCGATCTTTTCAGCGCTCAAATGTCGCGTGATCCGCTCGTCCCCAGCGACGCGTTCGCGGAAAGTTGCTCCGCCTTCCCATGCCGCCATCGCATGTGACTGCACCCATTTGTATGCTTCATCGCGCGGCGCGCCGGCTTCCACCAAATCCAGCAGAAGTTGGCCGGAAAAAATCAGGCCTCCGGTGGATTCCAAATTGTAAATCATGCGCTCCGGGAAAACGCGCATGCCGGAAACAATTTCCGTCATCTTCGCGAGCATGTAATCAATCAGGATTGTAGAGTCGGGCAAAATAATTCGCTCTACCGAACTATGCGAAATATCGCGTTCGTGCCACAGAGCGACATCTTCCAGCGCGGCCATGCTGTTGGAACGCACCACACGAGCGAGTCCGCAAATTTGTTCGCAAGCGACGGGATTGCGTTTGTGCGGCATGGCGGAACTGCCGCGTTGCTCGCCGCCGAAAGGCTCTTCTGCTTCGCGAACTTCAGTGCGCTGCAAATGCCGAATTTCCAGCGCGATTGCTTCGAGCGACGCGGCAATAATCGCAAGCGTCGAGACATATTGCGCGTGGCGGTCGCGTTGAATCACTTGCGTGGTGATGGGATCGACGACGAGTCCCAGCCGCGCGCAAATCTTTTCTTCAATTTCCGCGCCCAGATGTGCGGCGTTCCCCACCGCGCCGGAAACTTTTCCAACGGCCATTTGTGTCGCCGCCGCGTGGAACCGTTCCTGATTGCGGCGATTTTCCGCGAACCAGTTGGCCACCTTCAAGCCAAACGTGATCGGCTCGGCGTGCATGCCGTGCGTGCGTCCAATCTGGATGGTGTGCTGAAATTCGTGCGCGCGTTTATTCAGCACTTCGCCGAATTTTGCCAGAGCTGCTTCAATTAATCTTGAAGCGTCGCGAAGTTGCAGAGCTTGCGCGGTATCTACGACGTCATTGGAAGTAAGTCCGTGATGCAGCCATCGCGCGGCAACGGGATCGTCGATAGACTCCGTGACGTTCATGGTGAAGGCAATCACGTCATGCTTCACTCGCGATTCAATTTCATGAATGCGCGGCACGTCAACCTTTGCGCGCTCGCGGATAATTTTCGCGGCGTCCTTGGGAACTTGTCCCGCTTCGGCCAGAGTTTCCGTGGCAGCAATTTCTACGTTCAGCCACTTCTGAAAGCGATTCGCGTCGCTCCAGACGCGGCCCATTTCTTCTCGAGTGTAACGATGGATCAAGACGCGCTCCTCGGCATCGGCTGGGTTTCAAATACGCCAGCCTCAAATTATCTGAATATATATGAGGAAATTCCCAACTTCATGATACCCGATTTGGAGGCGTCATGCGACGCCGACTATACAACCATGGAGGAACAATCGCTCTCGCTGCTGCGTCAAAGCGGGTAGTCTGAAAGGCAATATATTCGGTAAATCGCACCTAACCACAAGGGGGGTACCCCGGTCTAATGATTCGGATGGATGTGGGAGACGCGGAAAATGTGGCGCTGGCACTTGGCGGCGATCAGGACGCATTTCGCGTTCTCGTCGAACGGCACAGCCGAACCTTGTTCCGACTGGCCCACCGAATGACGGGTAACGAACAAGACGCCGAAGAAGTGGTGCAGGAAACGATGATGAGGGCGTATCGGCGGCTGGACAGGTTTGAATCGCGCTCAAATTTTGGAACGTGGCTTTACCGCATTGCCGTGAATTGCTCGCTGGATCTGATGCGCAAACGGCGACCGGAAAAAAATCAGCGGCAGTTAGCCAAAGGTGATGAAACGGAAATGCAGGATCCACTCGATACCGCAGTGAGCAATGATCCCGGCCCAGACCGGCTGGCGCTGAGCGGTGAATTGGGCAAGCAGGTGAAGGTGGCGATGATGGCGCTGAGTCCGGTGGAGCGCACCGCATTTGTGATGCGTCACTTTGAAGGAAATTCGATTGAAGAAATCGGCGAGACGCTTGGACTTGGCGCAGGCGCCACAAAGAACAGCGTGTTCCGAGCAGTGCAGAAATTGCGGCAGCATTTGGCGCCGCTGGTCGGACACGGCCACGCGAGAAGCGCGAGCGGAGAAATTTAGCCGGACAGATTTAGTAACACGCAAATGGGAGCGAGCATAACAACATGAAGTATACGGGCGGACATCTGAACGAAGAACAGTTGCTGGATTATCGCTACGGCGATTTAGCCGAGGCTAAGGCAACGGTAGAGCAGCATCTGCATGAGTGCGAGAACTGCCGCGCGTCGTATGAATCTTTGTTAAGCGTGCTGGCGATGGTGGAAGCGCTGCCTGTAGCCGAGCCGGGTCCGCATTTTGAGGCGCGCATGTGGAACAAAATTGCGCCGAGACTTCAGCGTCCGGGATTTGATTGGAATTCACTGACGGCGTGGATGTCTCCAAAACACTTGATCACGTATGGATCCGTGGCAGCGCTTGTTGTTGCAGCGTTTTTCGCGGGTCGGAGTTCACTAACACCCAAAGTTGATAAGACCGGGACGCCGCAAGTTGCCGACAATACAAACCCGACCACGAACACTCCGGGCCAAGTGCGCGAAAGAATTCTGTTGGTAGCGGTCGGCGATCATCTAGATCGCGCGCAATCCGTGCTGCTGGAAATTTCAAACGCGGAAGCGGGCGGCAAACAGAATCCCGAAGTTGATATTTCGCAGCAGCAGGAACGCGCGCAGGAAATGTTGGTTTCCAATCGTCTGTACCGCCAAACAGCGGAACATTCAGGTGACAACGCCGTGGCCAGCGTGTTGGATGAGCTGGAACCGGTGCTTCTGGAAATTGCGCACAGCCCCTCAAAAGTTTCCGGCTCTGAACTTGAAGAATTGCAACGCGCAATTGAATCGCGCGGATTGATGTTGAAGATTCGCGTGCTGGATTCAACGGTGCGAAATAAAGAAAAGCCTGCGACGCAGCATTCTGCGACGCGTGGCAGTTGAGAGTTCGCGCCGAAAATTTATACCACTCGAAGAAAGAAGGAAGAGACATGAGCAGCATGAACGAAAAGTATGTTCGCAAGGGAATTGGATTTGTACTGGCGGCGGTTGCGACACTTGCGCTGACATTCGCACTGCCGGTGCGCGCGCAGGATCAGGGGCAGGGTCAGTCGCAAGCCTCGAGCGCTGGCCAGCAGAAGAGCGGTACTGACAAGGCCAAAGACAAAACCGCGGATAAAGAAAAGTTCAAAGACAAATCGAAGGACTACGGCGGAGTGAAAGGCGCCACCATTTACGGCGAGGGCTTCTCGTACAACCAGGAGTCATCAGAGCAGATCAACAAGGCGTACGCGATCGCAGGACAGTACAAGGGAATGTCCGTGGATTACGACGCGTCCGGTCTGGCGAATCTGGCGAGCGAGCTTGCGCTCGAATCCAAGCTGAATTATAGCGTCGATAACAATTTGAATCTTCAGTACGCAATGAATCTCGATAGTCTTGGCGGCAATCTGTTCGGCCAGCAGGACAACAAAGATCGTGAGCGAGACATCGAACGCTCGCGTGTGGATCGCGCAACCTCGCAAGAGAGCATGTTTTACAGTGCAGGTTCGCAAGCGCTTGACCAGGGCAAATGGCAGGCGGCGGAAGATCGGTTCGATCAAGTGGCCGAAATGAAGTTGAAGCGCGCCGACGCTGCGCTGTTCTGGAAAGCATATTGCCAAAACAAACTCGGCCAGCGCACCGAAGCGCTCGCCACTTTGACCACGATGGAAAAGGAATATCCGCAGAGCCGTTGGCTGGATGACGCAAGAAAGCTCGAAGTGGAAGTGAAGCAGCTTTCAGGGCGACCGGTATCTCCTGACGCAGAAAGCGATTGCGAGTTAAAACTGCTCGCGCTGAATGGCTTGCAACAGGCCGATCCGGCAAAGGCTGTGCCCCTGCTGGTAAGCATGATGCACAACACGGAGTGCGTGAAGCTTCGCAGCCAGGCGCTGTTTGTGCTGGCGCAATCTAATTCGCCGGAAGCCCGCGAAGCAATGACAAAGATGGCGCGCGGCGAAGGCGTGAATCCCCTTGTGCAGGAAAAAGCGATTCAGGCGCTGGGAATGTATCGCGCGGAATCCGGACGCGAAGTTCTTGGACAGATTTATTCCTCGTCAACAGATCCCGACGTGAAGAAAGCAATTCTGCGGGCGCTGATGATGTCAGGTGACAAGGCTCGAATTTTTGCGGCGGCGAAATCCGAAAAAGACCCGGAACTTCGCGGTGAAGCGATCCGTCAACTCGGAATGATGAACGACCGAGACGATATCTGGCAGCTCTATCAAAGCGAAACTTCAGTGGACGTGAAGAAGCGAATCCTGGAATCCATCTGGCAGTCGGGTGATGTGGATCGCGTTAGTCAGTTGGCGCAGAACGAAAAGGATCCCGCGTTAAGAATGGCCGCGATCAACGACCTGGGCATGATGGATCGCAAAAACGGATCGAAAGGCGAAGACACGCTGCTGCAGATTTACGCGTCAGACACAAATCCCGAAGTTCGCAAGAAAGTGATCGGTGCGCTCTTTATTTCTAACGACGCGAAAGCGCTGGTCACACTCGCCAAGAAAGAAACCGATCCGGAACTGAAGAAGAAGATCGTCTCCGATCTCGCGAATATGCACTCGCCAGATGCCACCGCTTATTTGCTGGAACTTTTGAACAAGTAATGACTCGCGTCTGGCAGCACAGTATTGAAAATTGAAATTTGAAAACGAATGGAGCGGCGATGAAAACGATTCGATTGGTGGCAGTGGCAGTAACGATAATCCTGGCTTCAACGATGACAGCCGGATTTGCGAAGGCACAACAATCATCCACCAACACCAGCGACGACGAAATGAAGTTGATGGCGATCGATGGGTTGCGCGGCGCAGATGCTTCGGTGGCCGTGCCGCAACTTGAAAAAGTTCTGGCGGGCAATAGCTCTGACAATCTAAAGAAGCGCGCGCTTTCCGTTCTTGCACACGAAGATACTCCGCAAGCGCGCGAAGTTGTCGCGCGCTTTGCTAAATCACAAACGAATCCATCGCTGCAAGCCGAAGCCATCCGCCAACTCGGCGTCAGCGGCAATCCCGATGCGATGAAGACGCTGTCCGAAATTTACGCGTCGTCCACAGATCCCGCGATTAAGCGATCAATTTTGCGCGCCTTCATGGTCGGCGGCGATAAGCAACGCCTGCTGGCCGCGGCGCAATCGGAAAAAGATCCCAACGTTCGCATCGAAGCGATTCGTTTGCTTGGCGCGATGGGTTCGCGTGATGCCATCAGCCAAATCGCGATGACGGAATCGTCCGTGGAAGTTCGCAAGGCGGCAATTCGTGACATGGGCTCGATGGGCCGCGGCACGCAAAGCGGTGCCGAGCTTGTTGGCCTCTACGGAAAAGAAAAGGATCCTGCAGTTCGTAAAGAAATTCTCCACGCGCTCGCAATGCAGGATGACGCGAAGGATTTAGTCGACGTCGCACGGAAAGAATCGGATTCCGACTTGAAAGTTTACGCAGTGCGCCAACTTTCGCAGATGCGTTCCAAAGAAGCGCAGGACTACATGATGGAGATTCTCAGCAAGTAACGGGAATCGGAGCTGAAGGAGCATTTATGCAGCGCATCGCACCACTACTGATACTCGCGGCCGTGCCGCTGCTTTGCGCCAGTATGTTGGCACAAAACAACGAGACGTCTGGCGATGGGATGATGCGTGCTTCGGTGACGTCCGCGACCAACCAGTGTTTTCACGGCCAGTGGTTTAGCGCTTCGGATATCGCGCAGGAATCGTCTTGCACGATGAGCGGATTTGTAGGAAGCGCTCAACCTATTCGAGCCGCCGCGAAACAGCGCACTATCATGGCGCAATCGAAATCGATTCACGCTTTGATCTCGCTCGCACGATTGGAACCGGTATACGAAAACCTGGCCGACCCGCAGTTAGTCAGGTACTCAAGGTCGGACGTCGCAAAGTTATATTTTTTGCGGCCCACGGGCCAGATGCAGAATCATCTGGACCCCCAGAAAATTGAGTTGCCTTCAGAATTCGCCCGTGAATGGAAGCAAGGCTCGAAGGCAGCAGAAATCCATTCTGTGGCGCAGGTCGAAAGTGCCGCGAACTTTCGTGCTGCTCTTGCTGTTCGCACACGCAACGGAATGCGGCGGCCAACTTATTCGCAGCGCGATGGCGATTCGGAAAACAATTGTCTGATCAGCGAGGAAGATGCCACGCCGGCGCAACAATATCGGGGAATAGTCACCACCGCTCTTGTTGGAGCTGGCATGAAAGATCCGCTCGCGTCCGAAAAGCTTCGGGCTTCGGAAGTGGAAGCGATTCGCAGCATCGAATCCTCGCAGATCTGGACAGAAGTTACTTCAGTGGCGATAAAAGGAAACACGTCGAAAGCTAAGAACGGTTTAGTGGTGAAGTGATCCGGTCTGTGCGTTTGAGCGCGGCCAAGGAAAGCGGTGTCATCATGAATAACGGCGTGGTTTCAAGAACAGTTCTAGCGGCGAAAAAGATTCGATACTTGCTACCGGTGATGGCCCTACTTTTGGTGGGCGCGTTCGCAGTATCAGCACAAACTTCTGGCGCTCCGCAAGTTACGAACGCGCCAATGGAAACGCATGCGGTTTCCGGCACACTCGAAAATACTGTGCGTGGAATTACATCCGCGCAAACGACTGCCGCGTGGGTCGGCTACTCCGTTCCAATGATCGCGGCCGGCGACGGCCGCCGAATCATGATGTGCTGCGGCAATTGGAATTCCGATTACGGCGTGCAGAATTGCGGCCCGTGCGTTCTGGAATCAACGCGTGGCATGAATATGAGCGAGACCGATCGCCCTGTTACAAACAGCGGCCCTGTGAAACTCGAAGGCCCCACAACTATGTTTGTTCTGCTGCGCGTCGCGGATCACAAAATCGGACGCGTTGCCACATACACCGAAGATTGTCAGATTGACGCCGGTGGCCTGCACTTCACCTGGCTCACAGGAGTAAACCCTGCGGAAAGCGTGGCCTTGTTAGCAACAATTGTTGCCGACACAAATTATTCCGCGCGCGAAAGACGCGATCCCGGCGATAGCGCCATCCGCGCAATCGCTATGCACGGCGATCCTTCCGCAGACCGCGTACTCAATTCATTCGTTGCTGCGGACCGTCCCGAAGCGCTGCGCTCAAAGACAGCATTCTGGCTGGGCAACGCGCGCGGTCGTTCCGGATTTGAAGTTCTGAAGCGCATGGCGAAATCAGACACGAGTCCGACGGTGCGCGATCAAGTTACCTTCGCGCTTTCGCAAAGTCATGAAAAAGAAGCGGTGGACGAACTGGTTCGCATGGCGAAAGAAGACGAAAGCGTGCGCGTCCGTGGGCAGGCTCTTTTCTGGCTCGCACAAAAAGCCGGTGACCGCGCCATCGGCGCAATTTCCAGCGCGATTGAAAACGATCCTGACACTGAAGTGAAGAAGAAAGCAGTCTTTGCGCTCAGCCAGTTGCCGAAGGACGAAGGCGTTCCTCTGATGATTAATGTAGCGCGCGATAATAAAAATCCAGCGGTACGCAAACAGGCCATGTTCTGGCTCGGCCAGTCCAAGGATCCGCGCGCGCTGGCATTTTTCGAGCAAGTGCTAACGCACTGAGACGAAACGTCCACACCGATTCGCGCAGACCCTTCTTTCCGGGGTCTGCGCGACAAAGCGGCCCCTACGCTTCAAGTCTCCTTCCGTCGCCCCCAAAATATTCCTCAAAAAATCTTTCCCCGCTAACTAACGTTTTCCGTTACCCTGCGTCTTACTTATAGCTAGCTAGGAGAGCCAGTGAACAAATCCAAGAATGACGTTCTGCAAGGCACGTTAACGCTCCTCGTCCTGCGCACTCTTGCGCACGGACCGATGCACGGCTACGGGATCACGCTGCACATCCATAAAGTGTCCAACGAAATTCTGCGCGTTGAAGAAGGCTCGCTCTATCCCGCGCTTCATCGCATGGAACAAGAAGGTTGGATCGCCGCGGAATGGCGTGCTTCGGAAAATAATCGCCGCGCGCGCTACTACAACTTGAGCGCAAAAGGACGCAAGCAACTCGCAAAAGAAGAAGAGAGTTGGGCGCGGCTCACAGAAGCAGTCGCAAGCGTTTTACGTTTTGCCTGAGGACAGAGAGCAATGGCGTGGGTTCGTCGATTAACCGGATTGTTGAAACGCGATCGCAGAGATCTCGAACTCGACGAAGAGCTTCGTTATCACTTTGATCGACGCGTCACCGACAGCATTAACGCAGGTATGACGCCGCGCGAAGCACACGAAGACACGCAAAGACATTTCGGGAATTTCGCTTTGCAGAAAGAAAGGACGCGCGACATGGACATTCTCGGCTGGCTGGAAAGTATTGTGCAGGACGTGCGCTACGGCGTGCGCAGTCTGGCGAAAAATCCTGGCTTCGCGTTCGTTGCGATTCTCACGCTCGCGCTCGGCATCGGAGCCAGCACAGCAATCTTCAGCGTTGTGAATGCTGTTCTGATTCGTCCGCTGCCATATAAAGATCCCTCGCGGCTCGTAGCGTTTTCCTCAGTCGTTCACCAGGGCGCAACGATTCGTTCGTTCTCAAACGTGGCGATGACGGAGGTCGAAGCGTGGCGGCGCGAAAGTCGAACACTCGAATCCGTCGGCAGTTTTGTTTTCACGGCTTTGCCCATAAGCGTCGGCGAACAATCTATGTACGTTGTAGCAATTGGCGCTGACCCGGAGTACCTGGCCACGCTCGGCGTCGATCCCGCCGCCGGCCAGAATTTCTCCGGTTCAGGAAGCTCACGCAAAGATTCTTCGGCAATTATCAGTCACCGGCTTTGGGTTGAAGCGTTTCACAGTAACCCCGCGACTGTCGGACATTCCATCATGGTTGATGGCGATCTTTTCACGGTGACGGGAATTCTTCCCGCAACATTTCAGTTTCCGCGCGCGGACGCATCCTATTTTTCGCAGGAACCCGATTTGCTTTTTC
>Ga0193726_1000613_pt1 | contig 35914 bp, 38 predicted proteins | sample H2c1metaG_FD_144928 | JGI IMG/M metagenome (GOLD analysis project Ga0193726, IMG submission 144928) | Soil microbial communities from a riparian zone of the East river system, Colorado, United States - H2c1 | ecosystem: Environmental > Terrestrial > Soil > Riparian zone | place: USA: East River... | reverse complement strand
CTGGTCCGTGTCTCAGTTCCAGTGTGGCTGGCCATCCTCTCAGACCAGCTAACGATCAAAGCCTTGGTGAGCCGTTACCTCACCAACTAGCTAATCGTGCGCGGGCTCCTCCTCCGACGCCTTACGGCTTTGAGTCCATTGATCGGAACCATCGGAATGTTATGCGGAATTAGCCTCGCTTTCGCGAGGTTATTCCCCATCGAAGGGCAGATTACCCACGTGTTACGCACCCGTGCGCCGTGCGCCATCTGTATTGCTACAGACGCGCACTCGACTTGCATGTGTTAAGCACGCCGCCAGCGTTCGCTCTGAGCCAGGATCAAACTCTCGTTTGAAACTGGTAGCTTGGCGAAAAAAAATCCCGGGATTTGCATCCCAGGCAGCCTGCCAAGCAAATTATTGTCGCTCGATTTACTCAGACCATTCAGGCTCGAAAAGCGTGAATGGTTTCGAACGGATTCTGGCACATCGTATCGATTGTCAAAGAGCAAAACCTCCCTGTCCAGCAGAAAGGCATACGCACAACTTGAAGAGTATCTCAGTAGCGCGGAGTAATGTCAACCCACATCGCGGCGATTTTCCACAGGCCGACGCGGCGCGGGATGACGATGTTGCTGCATGGTACGATGCGCGGCGGGAGCTTCGAGTGACGCGAGCGGCGAAACAAAATTTGGGGAAAGTGCGGCAAATGAATGTGACGGCGTCGCTGCTTAGCGCTGTGGGGAAAAGCGAGTTGCTGCGCGCGGGCGAGCGCGTGGGCGTGGCGGTTTCAGGTGGCCCGGATTCGGTGGCCTTGCTGCTGTTGCTGCGGGAGCTGCGGCTTTCGCTGGGGCTGACGATTCATGTTTTGCACTTCAACCACAAATTGCGCGGACGGCCGGCGGACGCCGATGAACAATTCGTGCAGAAGCTGGCGCAGAAATTTGCGCTTCCCTTTTATGCGGGGGCGGCGGATGTGAAGTTGATTGCGAAGCGCCACAAGGCGAATATCGAAGATGCGGCGCGGCGGGAGCGTTATGCGTTTTTCGCGCGAGCTACCGGGGAGCATGAACTGGATAAGGTTGCCGTAGCGCACACGGCGGACGATCAAGCGGAGACGGTGCTGGCACACATTTTGCGCGGAAGCGGGATCACGGGACTGGGCGGGATTCATCCACAAGTGGGGAAAGTGGTACGGCCGCTGCTGGGAGCGCGTCGGGCGGACTTGCGCGCGTTTCTGAAATTGAAGAAACAGAGCTGGCGGGAAGACGCGACTAACCGGGATACGACGAAGATGCGCGCGCGGATTCGGAAGAAATTGCTGCCGCTGCTGGAGAAACAATTTCAGCCGCGGACCGTTGAACACCTGGTGGCGCTGTCGGTGCACGCGCGGGAAGATGACGCGATTTTGAATCGGGTGGTGGAGGAGCGATTAAAGGGGAGTTTGGAGATTGGCGCGGAGGGTGCACGCATTCGGCTGCGCGATTTGCCGCTGGGCAATTTAGCGAAGAACGCGGGTTTGGCGCGCCTCGGCGGAGAAAAATTCCCGGAGGAGTTGGGCGCGCTGGGCGGACGAATGGTCCGGCGAATTATCGGTAAATGGAAAGCAAGCCAAGGGAATGCCGCGGGCGGCGAGCTGACGGCGCTGCACGTGAACCAAGTTTTGGAGCTGGCGCGAAACGGGCAGACGGGAAGTACGCTGCAACTGCCGGGCGGGATGGAAGTGCGACGGCATGCGGAGGCGCTGCTGTTTTGCGCGGCGGCGGAAAAAAATTCGAGTGGCGCGCGGGGGGAGAAAGAGTACGCGTATGAAATTGATTTCCTGCTGGGGACGACGGTGATTCAGGTACCGGAACTGGGGTGTGCATTCCGCTTCACGGTGATTGACTGGCTTGGCAAGAGAGGGGAAACTAGTATTTCGGGGGAAGTGTTAAATCGAGACGCGTTGCGATTTCCCATCACTTTGAGGAACTGGCAGCACGGGGATCGCATGCGTGCCGGCGGGCATTCCAAGCCCGAGAAGCTAAAAAGATTATTTTCAGAGAAACGCATTGACCGCTGGCAGCGCGTAGGGTGGCCAGTCATCGTCAGTGAGGGAATTTTGGCGTGGTCGCGCGGATTCGGCTGCTCGGCTGAATTCGCGGTGAACGAAGCCACCAGCACGGGGATTGTGATTGCCGAGGAAAAATTAGCATGAGCGGCCACAAAACGGCCGGCTCGGGCAAAGATCGTCAGGGACGCCGGGCGATCAAAGTGAAAGAGAATGGACGAGGCGCGGCATTTTCTGAATCGCGCATCGCGGCGCGGGTTTCAAACCTGGGCAAGGAAATTTCGCGGGCTTACCAGGGACGCCGCCTAGACGTGGTGGTTACGCTGGACCGGGGATTTGTTTTTGCCGCGGATCTGATTCGCGAGCTGAACGGCACGATCGTGTGCCATTTTGTGCACGAGGATGTGCGCGATATTGATGACAAAGGACGCGCGCGACGCGAAGTTTTCTTTGGCAAGCGGCCGGATTTGAAGGGCCGCGATGTGTTGCTGGTGGATGCGGTGCTGGAAAGCGGCGTGCCGCAGGATTTTTTGCTGCGACGTCTGGGGGAATCGGCTCCGCGGTCGCTGCGGCTGGCGGTTTTGCTGGACAAGCCGGAGAAGCGGCGAGTGGACTTAGAATCCGATTACTTTGGCTTCAGAACTGCATCTAAAGAAGTATGGGTTGGGTACGGCCTGGCAGCCGCGAACGGAACGGGACGGAATTTGCGGCAACTGGCTTCGGCGGCGAAGGCGGCGGGGATGGTAAAGGCCGCAGGGAAAAACGGGCGTCCAAAAAAGTAAATGCAGCGTAGTGATTTGAGGCAGGCGCGGGGAAAAGCAGTTCGTAGCTTCTTGGGGCTTTTTAAGCGAGGGCAACGTGAATTCTAGTTCCACAGCAAAAACAATCCTTTTCTGGATCTCGATCGTATTTCTTGGCGTGATGCTGTGGAAGCTGGTGTCGGCCAACGGAGCGCAGGCGCGCGAAGATGAGCCCAGCTACAGCGAGTTCATGGCCAAGGTGGACGCCACCGACGTAAAAGAAGTGACGCTGTACCTTTCGCCGAACAGTTACGAGTTGCAGGGCGAATATGTGCGGCCGGCGAATCACAAATTTCACCTGACGGTGTTCAAGGAATCAGCTCCGGACCTGGCGAAGCAGTTGCGCGACAAGCAAGTGCCGATGAAGGTGAAGGAAGTTCGCAGCGGAGATTGGGTGCTGATCCTGCTGAATGCGGCGCCGCTGATTTTGCTGGTGGGCTTTTGCTTGTTTTTGATGCGGCAGATGCAGGCGGGCGGGAACAAGGCCCTGAGTTTTGGAAAGTCGCGCGCGCGATTGCTTTCGGCGCAACAGAAGAAAGCGACGTTTAAAGATGTGGCCGGGACTGATGAGGCCAAGGAAGAGCTGCAAGAGATTATTGAGTTTCTGAAAGACCCACAGAAGTTTCAGAAGCTGGGCGGACGCATTCCAAAAGGAGTGTTGTTGGTCGGGCCTCCGGGAACGGGCAAGACCTTGCTGGCGCGAGCGATCGCCGGCGAAGCGAATGTGCCGTTCTTTTCGATTTCGGGTTCCGACTTCGTGGAAATGTTCGTGGGCGTGGGCGCGAGCCGTGTGCGCGACCTTTTCGAACAGGGCAAGAAGAATGCGCCATGCATCATCTTTATAGATGAAATTGACGCTGTGGGACGCCATCGCGGCGCGGGGCTGGGCGGCGGACACGACGAGCGCGAACAGACGTTGAACGCGTTGCTGGTGGAGATGGACGGGTTCGAGTCGAATGAAGGCGTGATTTTGATCGCCGCGACCAACCGGCCGGATGTTTTGGATCCGGCGCTGTTGCGGCCGGGACGATTTGATCGCCGTGTAGTGGTGGCGCGTCCGGACGTGAAGGGCCGCGAAGAAATTCTTCGTGTACACACCCGTAAGGTGCCCATTTCAGACGATGTGGAGCTTTCGATTATCGCGCGCGGGACTCCGGGATTTTCGGGCGCCGATCTCGCGAACCTAGTGAACGAAGCGGCGCTGTGGGCTGCTCGCCAGAATCGCAAGTTCGTCATGATGGTGGACTTCGAAATGTCGAAGGATAAAGTGCTCATGGGCGTGGAACGCAAGTCCATGATTTTGTCCGACGAAGAAAAGAAAAATACTGCGTATCACGAAGCGGGGCACGCGCTGGTGGCGGCCATGACTCCCAACGCGGACCCGGTACACAAAGTGACGATTATCCCGCGCGGTATGGCGCTGGGATTGACGATGCAGCTGCCGGAAGACGACAAGCACACCTACACGGTGAAATACCTGGAGGCCATGCTGGCGGTCTTGATGGGCGGACGTTCGGCGGAGGAAATTTTCCTGGGGCACATCACTACCGGCGCGGGAAATGACATTGAACGCGCTACGGACATTGCGCGCAACATGGTTTGCGAATGGGGCATGAGCGAACTGGGGCCATTGGCTTACGGGAAGAAAGATGAGGCTATCTTCCTGGGCCGGGAAATTACCCAGCATCGCGACTACTCCGAAGACACGGCGATCCAGATTGATAAGGAAGTGAAGCGCATCGTGAATGGCGGGTATGAACGCGCCAAGGCGCTTCTGTCCGCGAATAAAGAGACTCTGGAGCGCATCGCTTTGGCGCTACTGGAACGCGAAGTGATTGACGCCAACGAAGTGAAACTGCTTATGGAGAACAAGCCGCTGCCGGAGAAAATTCGGACGCCTCCCCCTCCGCCGCCGCAAGCTGCGCCCAGTGCGGATCCGAAGGTGGTGCGGCCGGAGTTGCGGCCGGCACCGGGATTTACTCGGGGAGAGAATCCGGCGAAAGCGTAATTTCTTTTCAATTCGAAGATGGAAAGGGCGCGATTTTCATCGTGCCCTTTTTTTGTGAGCGTCGGTCCCGGAAAGGGCGGATCTAGCCGCTACACCAGCATTATTTACCGGTGAGAAGAGCATAGATACGCGTGACCTCCCGCTCGGTCATGCCAGCCACGTAGTCAACGACGATTCTTGTTTGGAGACGACGGTCCCCCGCCGCGCCGCGAAGTTCTTCTTCGTAGCCCGGAGGGAATAACTTCCACGAGCCACCCTTGGCAGCATTGAGAAGAGTTTCAAAAACGACGCGGATGGACTGCGTCTGTCCGTGCTGTAAGGTGGCTAGCTCGTTGTTGAGAATTACGTAGTGCCAGGTTAATTCCTTGAGCATACGTATTTCGTCTTGAGCATACTGTGCGATTTCGACAACACCCGAGAACCCGGCCGCCGGCTCGACCAGCTTGATGGCATTCACGTAACGAGCAATAAGTACCGTGGAGAACTGCCAAACGGCGCTGCGTTGCTGGAGAGTTCCGATGTATCGGCGATCAAGGGGGAAAAATTCCAGAACCTCCTTAAAGATGTTCTCGAGTTCTGTTCGCCGAGGAGATAAGTCAAGGCAGCGGCGGAATGTCGCGGAGAAGAAGTCCTCGCGCTCCGCAGGATCGTTTTCATCAGCCAACCTGTCGATAGGAATCTGTCCTGCGCAGTAGAAGTCGACAAGATCGTGAACAGCGTAGGTGATGTCGTCGGACCAATCCATGACCTCCGCTTCACAACTCTTGACGAGAGAATCGCCGCGATGGCCTTCGCTGGCCCACTGAAACACGGCGCGCTCCGTTTCATAAAATCCCCACTTGCCTTTTTTTTCCGGGTTTTCGCCATAGCCCCAGGGATATTTAGCGAGGGCGTTAAGCGTGGACCGGGTCAAATTGAGGCCCCGGATTGTGGGCGTCTCATCGCCATTGGCGGAGGCCGCATCGCTCACCGCCAACTTTGCGACGATGCGAAATGATTGGGCGTTGCCTTCGAAGCCATCCGACAAGCCCTCTTTCCTGGCAAGGCGATCCAATTCTTTCTCGGCGATATGCCCAAAGGGAGGATGCCCAAGATCATGGGCCAAGGCGGCGGCTTCGGCGACGTCGGGATCCGGCGCGTGCCAGGCGTCAGCTTCTTTTTTCTGGCTGATCTGCATTTTTTCGGAGATGCGGCGAGCCAGTTGAGCCACCTTGAGAGAGTGAGTGAGGCGGTTGTGAAATACGTAGCCCCTGTCCGCAGAGACGACCTGGGTGACTTCGGCCAGGCGCGCGAAGGCACTGGAATAGAGGACCCGGTCGCGGTCCACCTGGGCAGGAGTGCGGTAGTCCTGCCGCTTTTGTTCGAGATGAAATCTAAAACTGGGGTCAGGCAGATGTTGCAAAGTTATTTCGTGTTTATGCGAAGTTTCCGTTCGGGGGTCATTTCTATGTAATTCGTGTTAATCAACGGGAGGACAGCAGCCTTAATGGCGATGGGACTTGCCTGGGATGTTTGTCGTACTTCGAGGACCAACTCATTCATGGAGAGTTTCTTGCTACCAAGAGCTCTAAGAATTTCCTCTTGCACTGGTGCCATTGGGAAAGTCCCCTAGCTTCTGATCGCAACTTAATTATAGGCCCGTTTGCGCGGTTTGTCCATTGCGGTGCGTTTCTCGAGTGCTACTAATCTTGCGTCTTTGCAAAATCCCTCCCGATTCAAACTCCAAGCCAAGCGGTTACGATGCGGAAAAAAGTTTACCCGCTTGCGACCTGGAGCAACCCGGGATGCCGAGCTAAAAGGCGATTTCAAAACCGCGAATGTTGCAATTCGAAAATCATCGATCAGATTTTGCCGGATGGAAACTCGTCGATTCCCGTCTTGATTTCGCAAATTACTGATTCACGCTGGATTGCACGGTGGGGTGTGGGTGAGAAACGGAAAGTCAAAGACCGCACCCATTAAAAATCACAAACGATGCCCTTATTTTTAAAAATCTCACCTAGATGTTAATGGTGCTCGCCGACGGGAATGCGGAGGAGGTTCCAGAGGCGGGTGCGGCCTTCGACGCTGACGCGTACCATGCGGCTGTCTTTTAGGGGAGCGAGCCAGCGTAATTCGCAGAAGCGTTTGTACATGGCGGAGCCGAGGAGGCCGGCGACGTGGTGGCGGCGTTCGGTCCAGTCGAGGCAGCGGCGGGCGATTTTTTTCTGTGCGACGGCCGACGATACGAATGGGAGTTGGATGTTGAGAGTTTCGAACCACTCACGGCCTGAAGGCGTCACTGTATAGGCCTTGGTGTGAGTGTCTTTAATAAATCCGCGCTCTAGCAAGCCCTGGGTGATGCGCACCCCTAGCCAGCCGGCGAGATGGCCGTAGCAAGTACGGGCGTGCTCGATGGTTCCGTGGGCCGGGTTTCCGCTGCTGCAGCCGCGTGCGGAGGGGCGCGCCGTAAGGACCAGCAGTGCTTCGATGGCGTCGGCGATTTCCGCGCCAGCCAGGCGATAGTAACGGTGGCGGCCCTGGCGCTCGACGGTGAGGAAACGGCCGGCGACAAGTTTTGCCAAATGCTCGCTGGCGGTTTGCGGCGCCACGTTGGCGGTGGCGGCCAATTCTCCGGCGGGCAGGGCCACTCCCCCCATTAGTCGAAGCAACATGGCGGCGCGCCCCGGATCGCCGAGCAGACTTGCGGTAGAAGACAGGTTCTCGTTCATCACGACATTGTCGCTCTAAAGTTATCTTGTTACTACGGCCCCCGCCGAAGTGTCGACGGACATCAAAGATTAGACTGCGACTGGAGGCTGACAATGATCACACTTTTTCTGAGGTACACCATCGATCCGAACAAGCTGGCGGATATTGAGAGGTACGCCGCCGACGAGCAACAACCCATTCGTGAAAGCGGCGGGCGCATTGTGGGCTACTTCATGCCTACTGATTTTTCCGGACCGACCAACGAAGCGATCGGCCTGATCGATTTTCCGTCCTTGGCGGAATATGAAATCTACCGGGCCAAGCTGGCGGCGCACCCGCTGCACAAGAAATATGTGGAAGAGTTGCAGAGTGCAGGGGCGCTGCTGGCGATTCAGCGTTCGTTGGTGCAGCGCATTGAACCCTCGGCGGAGGTGAAGTCATGAGCTCGTCGCCAAGCGCAAAGGGTGCGGCGATTGCGGGTTACGACTTCGGTTCAACGCGAAGCGCCAAGTCGCCGCTGTCGCTCGAGGAGCTGCGGCACCTGGAGCAGGCGGTGAGCTGGACAGAGGGCGACGCCCGAATATTAAACCAGCACGCCGCACTGTTCGAAGCGCGGGCGGAAGAAATGGTGGATTCGTGGCGCGCGGTGATTGGTGCACAGCCGCAACTGGCCAAGTGGTTTTTGGGACCGGACGGCAAACCGGACGATACATACAAAGCGGCGGTGAAACGCCGCTTCGTTCAGTGGGTAGTGGACGTGGCTACCCGCCCGCACGATGGTGCGTGGCTAGACTACCAGGAAGAAATCGGATTGCGGCACACGCCTGAAAAGAAGAACAAGACGGACGATCGGCAGACTTCGGCGCTGGTTCCGTTGCGCTACATGCTGGGATTTGTGCCGGTGGTGACGCCGGTGCGGCGCTTTTTTGAAGAGACGATCACTGATTCTGGGGAACTGCAGGCCCTCGAAAGGGCCTGGGGCAAAGCTGTGCAGTTGCACGTGACTTTGTGGGCCAGGCCTTACTGTCGCGAAGCGCTCTGGTAACGAAGATCAATTTCGATGCGCGGGCCTCCATGCTAGAGTTGCGCCATTATGACTTTGCTGGAGCACATCGCGGAGGGCCGCACCGACCTGGTTTTTGAATATTTGGCGCAGGGTCATAGCGCGCGTTCCACCGATGCCACCGGTGTGTCGCTGGCGCAGTGGTGCGCATATTACGGAGACGTCAGCGCTATCAAGTTTCTGCTGGCTAACGGCGAATCGTTGGAGGCGCTTGGTGATAATTACGATTTGAATGCCGCGTGCTTTCACGGACACTGGCGGCTCTGCAAATTTTTCCTGGAATACGGCGCCGACTCCAATCGTCGGCTGCTGGACACCGGAGAAACTCCACTGCACGCTGCGCTCTGCACCACCAAACGGCTGAAACCCAACATGGTGATGAAGGTGCTGCTGGCGCACGGTGCCAGTCCTAATTTGGCGACCAAGGAAGCGGTGGAGACCGGCAGCTTCATGCGAGACGTGCGCACCAAAGGGGAAACGCCGCTGCACCGTGCCGCAGCGTTTGGCGACGAAGAGAGCATCCAGATGCTGCTGGATGCCGGAGCGAAAGTGGATGCCAAGGATATGCATGGAGACTCGCCGCTCAGTTGGGCGAGTTGGCATTTGCGGCCCGTTTCCATCCTTAGAAAACTTTGTTATGGAAATTTTCGCATTCGTCCGGATTACACAGGCATGGAAGCGAACCTTGCAGGGCGCCCGAACGTTTGAGCGGCTAAATCCTAAAGATTCCAAACGGTGGGACGGTTGTGCACCCTTTTTGGCGAAGGGCCGTGGTGAGATGGATCACTCATAGTGCAGAGCGATCAGGGGGTCAACGCGGGTGGCGCGGCGCGCGGGAATGTAACTAGCGAGAACCGCAACGACAATGAGAAGCGCGGAGACTGCGGCAAAAGTGGCGGGGTCGTGTGCACTGACCCCAAACAATTGGTTAGCCATGAGGCGCGTGAGACCGAGCGCGGCGAAGACGCCAATGATGACACCAAAGAGAGCCATGCGGGCGCCGTGGCCAAGCACCAGGCGCAGCACATCGCGGCGCTCCGCCCCGAGGGTCATGCGGACACCGATTTCGTGAGTGCGTTGAGTGACCAGGTAAGAAATCACACTGTAAATCCCAACGCAGGCAAGGATCAGCGCCAGCGCCGCAAAAGCGCTCAGAAGTATCATGGATAGACGGCGCGCGGCGAAGGAACTAGCGACCACTTCGTCGAGTGTTCTTACGTTGTAAATAACTTCGCGAGAATCAACGCCCGCAACGGTGCGACGAACAGAATCCATAATGGCGGTGGGATCGCCGTCGGTGCGGACGACCACGGCCACAGCATCGGCGACCATGGGCATCAATTTTTCGGGAAGCTGCATGAAGGGGTAATGGAGTTGCGCCTGGATGCCGGCCTTCGAATCGTTGTCAATTCCCCACTGCTTGAGATGGCCAACGACGCCGACAATTTCGGCTTCCACATTGAAGGTAGCCAGATGGAGATGCTTGCCGACGGGATTTTCGTTGGGGAAATAAGCGCGCGCGAAAGCATCGTCGATGTCAACAACAATGGGGGAGTGCTCGTCGTCCGGTGGAGTAATGAAGCGGCCGCGCTGCAGGGTGATGCCCATGGCCGGTTGAAATCCGGATTCCACCAGATAAAACATAGTCTGGGGCATTTCCTGAAGATTGGCGGGCTTGGGCTGGCCTTCGACCCAGAAATATTCGGTGGAATTATGAATCATGGGGCGCGAGCCCAGAGTTACGGAAACGGCCTGCACTCCGGGGATATTCCGCAGGGCGTCGTCAAAGTGGCGCAGGCGGGCGCGCGTTTCCGCGGACGTGGTGGCGTCCGTGGAAGGCATGGACAAAGTGAAGGTAATGGCGTGACGAGGATTGAAGCCAGGATTGACGCTCCAGAGCGCGGCGAGGCTGCGAATCATGAGGCCAGCGCCCACGAGAAGGACCAGTGCCATGGCGACTTCGGCGGCGACAAAAACTCCCTGGAGGCGGTGACGAGCTCCGCTGGCGCCGCGGCCACTTTCCTTGAGAACGTCCTGCAGGTTGATACGGGTGGTTTTCAGCGCGGGGGCCAGGCCGAAAACAATTCCAGAAAGCAGAGACAACGCGAGAGTAAAGAGCAGCACGCGCGCATCGAGAGATACCTCCGCGGCGCGCGGCACGGCGCCGGGCACTGTACCCAGGACAGATTTGGTGCCCCAGAAGGCAAGCAGGATTCCGAGGGCGCCGCCGAAGCCGGAGAGAAGAATGCTCTCGGTAAGCAACTGGCGAATGACGCGAGCATAACTGGCGCCCATGGCAACGCGCACGGCGAACTCATGGGAGCGGCCCATGGCGCGCGCGAGGAGTAGATTGGCGACATTGGTGCAAGCGATGAGTAGGAGGAAACCGACGGCCGAGAGGAGCACGAGCAGAAAAGGCTGAACGTTGCCGACCATGTCCTGCTTCATGGAAACAAGGTTGATGCCAACGGATTTGTCGGACTTGGGGTAAGCGACGGCGAGATTCTCGGCGATGCCGTTCATGTCGGCCTGGGCTTGTGCAAGGCTTACGCCAGGCTTGAGGCGGCCGATGCCGTGAGCGCTCATGCTGATGCCGCGATCGAGAAAAGAGGGATCCACGTACTGGCCGATGGGAGTGTAGACATCGCGATCCTGGCCGTAGAAGGTGAAACCCGGCGGAATCACGCCGACGATCTGGTAGGAGGTGCCGTTCAAAGCCACAGATTTGCCGACAACCTCGAGCGAGGAACCGAATTTGCGGCGCCACAAACCGCCGCCGAGAAGTGCGACGGGCGCGGCGCCAGCGTGATCATCATCAGGGAGAAAGGCGCGGCCGACGATGGGCGCTACTCCCAGCGTGGAGAAAAAATTAGCGGAAATCATGTAGCCGGTGAAGCGCTCGGCGACTTCGCCGGTGCCGATGAAGTTGTAGTCCTGATTGCGGTAAATGGCCAGGGAGGAAAAAGTTTTGCTATCGCGCTGCCAGTCGAGGAAATTGGGATAGGTCAACGGAGCATCGTCGAATCCGGGCATTTTTTCGTAGACGGTGACTAGCTGACCGGGGTGCGGGTAGGCCAGCGGATTGAGGAGCACGCCGTTGATTACCGAAAAGAGCGCAGTGTTGGCGCCGATGCCGAGAGCGAGGGTCACAATGGCGATGGCGGTGGAAGCGGGGGACTTGGCGAGCATGCGGAATGCGTAACGCAGATCTTGGAGAAAAGTGTCCATGCGGGCCTCTGGTTCAGACGGATGAGGTGGAACAAGGTATGGCTGAAAAATATTGTGCCTCAAGTGGGGCGTTGGCGGATGCTTCCGGAAATAAAAAAGGGGTAGAATGCTTTTTATGGCCAAGGGGAATGTTGACAACCTGAATGTAACCTGTCCGTGCTGCCATTCGAAACTGGTGGTGGAAGCCGTGTTTGGCGCGGTGCTTTCGCACGAGGCGCCCCCCAAGGCGGGGCCGAATGTGGACCTGACGGACGCGGCGGGGATTTTGAACGAGCAGCAGCGCAACCGGGAAGATAAATTTCGCGATTCGTGGAATCTGGAATACAACAAAGAAGACATCCTGGCGAAGAAGTTTGAAGAGGCGATGAAGAAGGCTAAGGATGCGCCTGCCGGGAAGCCGATTCGGGATATTGACCTGGATTAGTTTCGGTTGTTGAGCGATTTTAGCGACTGCTGACACCCGACGTTTTGCTGCGCAGTTAGTTTCCCGATGTTTCCACGTTAAATACTCCTCCTCCATGAACCTGAGGCCAGGCACCCTCCGCGTCTGCATCCGTCTGGGCATTTGCATTAGACTTCTTGTAGTGAACTCACGAGGAAAATTTCGGCTGAAACTGCATTCGCGCACGCTGGTGCTGGGGAAGCGCACGTTGATTATGGGCGTGCTGAATGTGACGCCGGATAGTTTTTCGGATGGCGGGAATTTTTCTTCCCCGGAGAAGGCGGTGCAGCGCGCTTTGCAGATGGAGCGCGAGGGCGCGGACATTATTGATGTGGGAGGGGAGTCCACACGGCCGGGTTCTGCGGGAGTGAGCGCGGAAGAAGAGTGGATGAGGCTCGCGCCGGTGTTGGCGGCACTGCGGACCCGGCTGAAGATTCCGATTTCGATTGATACGCGGAAATCGGAGATTGCCACGAAGGCGGTGGAGAGCGGCGTGGAGCTTATTAATGATGTGAGCGGCTTGAAGCATGACGCGCGCGTGGCAGAGGTGGCGGCGCGGGCTCGGGTGGCGCTGGTTCTGATGCACATGCGCGGGGAGCCGGAGACGATGCAGCAGAAACCGTTCGCGCGGGATGTGGTGAAAGATGTAGTGCGTGGTTTGCGGGAATCAGTGGGGATGGCGCGGAAGGCTGGGGTTGGGGATTCGCGGATTGTTTTGGATCCGGGGATCGGGTTTGGGAAAAGTTATGCGCAGAATTATGAGTTGTTGGGGAAATTGAGTGAGGTGGCGGCGCTGGGATTTCCTTTGCTGGTGGGGACTTCCCGGAAGGGGTTCATCGGGAAGGCCTTGGAGTTGGACGGCAAGCTGGCATCTGCAGAGGCGAAGTTGTGGGGGACGGCGGGTACGGTGGCGGCTAGTATTTTGAATGGCGCGCATATTGTGCGGGTGCATGATGTGAGGGAGATGGTGAGTGTGGCGCGGGTGGCGGATTGTATTTTGGATTCGAGGTTGGCGCCGAGGAATGGAGTTGCGTTGTGAGTCAATGTAGGTGCTTCCCGAGCTTTTGGTCGTCGGATTCGTGTGCTGAGGCTTCCGCGTTACCAGGCGCACCTTGCAAAAAATCCCGCAGAGCGGGATGGAGCACCCGCGTCTCTGTGCGTCACGAAGGCGCAACACTTTAGCGCTCACATCGCTTCAACCACCTGGGGACTAGGTCTCGGTGTGTTTCATTCGGTATAATCCGCCGCGATCGGCTTTTGGGTTCTTCACTCCAACGATAAAACGAGGCTGCATGCGTTCGCACAAACTTTTGATGACGTTAATAGCCGTGGCATCGCTGACATGCGGCGCGGGAGCTGCGTGGGGGCAAGTGCCGGGGGCGGATCCGCTGCCACCGGTTCGGGCGCCACAGGGGGCGAGCGGTTGCACGAACGATGCGGGGGCTTCTTCGTGCGCGGAGGCGGCGGCGAAGATATTGCCGCTGGTGATGGGGCCTTCGCCGATAGCGGAGAATTTGCGGCGGCTGACGGACGAAATTGGCGGGCGGGTAACGGGGACTCCTGCGATGGCGCGGGCGATTCGGTGGGGCGTGGAGGGATTTCGCGCGGCGGGTGTGGAGGTGCACACGGAGAAATACCAACTGCCGTTGACGTGGAGCGAGGGTGAGACGCGGCTGGAATTGCTGGGGGAGATAAAATTTCCGCTGCGAACGGTGAGTCTGGGATGGTCACCGGCGACACCAGCGGGCGGAATTGAAGCCACCGTGGTGCATATCGGCAATGGCACGCCCGAGGAGTTCGCGGCGGCCGGAGGGCAGATAAGAGGCGCCATCCTGCTGGTGCACACCAACGTTGGCTCGACGTGGGCGGATCTGGACGCCGAATATAGCCGGCCGCCGGAGATTATTGATCGAGCGCTGAATGGAGGAGCGGCAGCGATTTTGTGGGTGGGATCGCGCGAGCGGCTGCTGTTGTACCGGCACACGAATACAGAAGACGGCTCGCTGGAGAAAATTCCGCAGGCCATCGTTGCACGGGAGGATGCGCTGCGGCTTTCGCGCACGGTACTGGCTTATCCAGGAAAAATACGCGTGCGTTTTTCGATGCCCAACAGAATCGGGCCGGCGGCGGAACAGGAAAATGTGGTGGGCGAAATTCGGGGGTACGAACGGCCGGACGAAGCCGTGATTCTGGGCGCGCACCTTGATTCGTGGGACCTGGGAACGGGCGCCTTGGACAACGGGTGCAACGCGGCGCTGGTGATTGAAGCGGCGCGAGCGCTGAAGGCCACCGGGTTGCGCCCGCGGCGGACGATGCGATTTGTTTTATTCAGCGGAGAGGAAGAAGGGCTGCTGGGCTCCTGGGCGTATGTGAAAACTCATCGCTCGGAACTGGACAAGATTCAGGGGGTGATTGTGTTTGATTCGGGGATCGGGCGCTTTACGGGATATTCGATGGGCGGGCGGCACGACCTGGAAGCGGGCGTGCGAGAAGTGCTGAAGCCGCTGCAATCGTGGGACCTGGATCATCACACCACGGATGCGCAGACGGGCACGGACCATGTTGACTTCATGATCGAGGGGGTGCCCACGCTGGTAGCCAACATGGAAGAAAGCAATTACCTGCCGAATTATCATGCGGCTTCGGACACGCTGGATAAGGTGGATATTCGAACGCTGAAACTGCACACGGCGATTGCGGCGCTGACGGCGTGGGGCCTGGCGGATCGCAAGGAAGCGCTGGGCAAACGGTTGTCGCGAGAGGAATTGGAAACGTTGATGCGCGAGACGGGGCTGGACCAGCAGATGAAATCGATGGGCTTCTGGGACGATTGGCAAAAGGGAACGCGTGGGCGGCAGCGCTGACGTTGGGTGCCACCGGCGGCACCCGGTATACTAAACAAGTGACCGGCGTGGTCGATTCCACAAATCAAGCCAAGCGAGCCACTATCCTGGCGCTGGACTACGGCCGCGCGAGGATTGGCGTAGCCATTGCGGACGCGGAAACGCGCTTGGCAAAGCCGCTGTCCACTTTGGAACGCGTCAACCGCAATGAGGACATGCGGCGGTTGAGAGAACTCGCACGCGAGCAGGGTGCGACGCAAATAATTGTGGGATTGCCGCTGCGGCTGGATGGATCGCACGGAGAGATGGCGGAGGAGGCTTCGCGCTTCGCGGAGCGGGTGCGGAAACAGATTGGACTTCCGGTCGAAATGGTGGACGAGCGGCTGACCAGTTGGGAGGCGCAGCGGATGCTAGAGGAAGAAGGCGGGCGGGTGATGAAAACGCCGGTGCGTGTGAGCGGGCGGGATTCCGATAAAGTACGGCGCAAACCTAAAACGGAAGGGCGCATGACAGTAGACGCGATGGCCGCCACGGTCATGCTGAAAGAGTATTTGCTGCGGTAGCTTTCCTAGCGGGCCTGGCATCTAACTGGCATCTAATCATTTGCGGAATTACGCAGGTCTTTGCGGGCAAATCGGGAGATTCGGCGGGCGTGGGCAAATTCTTAATTTTGATTTTGTTGATTGCGGCGGCTGCGGGCGGCTGGCTGTGGTACTGCGTCAATTACCCGTACTCGGGATTTGGCTCCGAGGGAGTTTTTGTGGATGTGCCGCATGGCGCATCCAGCCGCGGGGTGGCACGGCTGTTAGAACGCAAAGGCGTGGTGCGCAACGCGTTGGCGTTTGAATTTTATGCCCGTCGGCATCCAAAGCGCTCTTTGCAGGCGGGAGAGTATTTTTTCGATCGCGCGACTTCGTCACACGATGTGTTTTGGAAGCTGGCCAATGGACAGGTGTTCGAACAGCCGTTCACAGTGCGCGAGGGCGAAACGATTTTTGATATAGCACGAGATCTGGAAGCGGCGAACTTCATGCCGGCGAACGATTTTTTGCGGGCGACAAAGGACGCGGCGTCTATTCAGGACCTGGCGCCGCACGCGGTGACTCTGGAGGGGTTCCTCTTCCCTGCTACTTATCATCTGTCGCGGCATCCTTCGGCGGAAGCATTGACGGCGGAGATGGTGAAAAAATTCAGAGAAGAATGGTCGACGGTGACGGCGAGTGAAGCAACGGGCGCGGCGACTGATACAAGCTCCGCGGCGGGCGGCACGAATGAAGCTGATGCGACGGCGTTGAGCAGCACGGGACTGGCGAGTGTGCGGCCGATTGCCGCGGTGGTGACGTTGGCCTCGCTGGTGGAGCGTGAGACCCCGAAGGCGGAAGAGCGGCCGCTGGTGGCGGGCGTGTTCGAAAACCGACTGCACAAAGCGATGCCGCTGCAGTGTGATCCGACGGTGATTTATGCGCTGGAGCAACGCGGCGCCTACAAAGGGACGCTGACGCTCGCGGACTTGCGGCTTGAGTCGCCTTACAACAGTTATACGCACACGGGATTGCCGCCGGGGCCGATTGGAAATCCGGGAGAAGCTTCTTTGCGCGCGGCTTACCAGCCGGCGAAGACCAATTATTTATATTTTGTGGCCAATACGCAGGGCGGGCATTTCTTCAGTTCCACGCTGGCCGAGCACAACGAAAATGTGATTAAGTACCGTCGCTTACTTGCCGGGGAACAGGCAGGGACACGATGAACGATCCAGCCAACACCAAGAAAGCGCTGATTCTGGAAACGGCGCGACGCATCGGGGTGCAGAAGTGGACGCCAGCGGAGATCGACCAGCTGCGCAGGCGTCTGATCGCCGAACACGGCGAAGCGGGAAAAACGGGCACGGAATATATCGCGGACGTGCTGGAAGCCGCGGGGCTGAAACTGGAATTGACGCTGCAGGAAGAAGCCGAAGACCAATACGAAGAAGAATTTGAGGACCTGCTGCACTTCAAGACGCTGGAAGACGCGGAAGTGAGTGTGATGCGGCTGGACGAATTGATGCGGAAATTCCGCTCACAAGGCGAGAATGCCGCAGTAGAACGGGTGCTGAACGTGGCGCGACTGGGCAAGCGGCGCGCGGAAATGATTTCGCGGAATCAGAAAGTGGAAGCTCCCAAGCGGACGGAAAAAGAAGAGATCGCCAACTGGTTTCGCATCTGGCTGGAAACTCCGGACGCGTTTTTTGACTGGCTGGACGTGCGCAAGGCGTCGGCGGAATTCAAAAGCAAATTTCCCCACGTGGGGCTGGACGAATGAGCGCTCCGGGGAATGCGCTGGGCAGCGGCGCGCTGGACCTGCCGCCATTTTCGCTGGACGTGGAAGTCCTGAACATCGGTTCAGAAGTGAAGGCCGTGGGGCTGGAGTTGATTGAAACGGAAAACCGTGAGCCGGTGCGGGGGGTGCAGGCGGCGCAAATCTGGTCGGCGGCGTTTCCGGTGTTGGCGGCGGAAGAATATTACGTGATGGACTTCTTCAGCCACCTGGAGCGCGTGCGGGATTTTTGCGGCACGCATGAAATTCCGTTTCGGGAGGCCGCGGACCGGTGCCTGGTAATTCCGAAGCCAACGCAGGAGCAGTTGCTGGAATTGTTTACCAGATTTGAGGCGGAGACGTTTGGAGTGCGTGTGGGCGCGGCGGCACAGTCTGCGGATGAAGCCTTGGAAGGCGAACTTTCAAAGCGCGGGCTGGATGCTTACCAGGATGCTTACACGCGTTACACATTTTGCGGCATTTGCGAGCCGGAAGATGGCTGGGTGACATTGCTCACCGAAAAGCTGTGGCCTAGTGAAGTGATTCGAAGGGTGCGTCCGGCGCTGCAGCCGTTTGACGTGCACATCGCGCGGCCCAACTAATCCTCGTGCCTGCAAAATTCCATTTTTCCCAAGTCTCGCGACGCGGCGTAGTGGCGATGGGCTTCGCCGTTTTGGGGCTTTCGTGTGGACTGGTGGAGTGGGGATGCGGCGGCAGTGGACACGTGGTGGTGAACAAAACAACTACACCGCCAGGACTGAAGCCGGTGGTGAAGGATGCGACGCGCGAAGATTTGTTAGAGAAATACAACGCCAGCGCGCGAGCGGTTACCACGCTGAATGCCACGGTGGAATTGAAACCGGTCGCGGGTTCGAAATACAGCGGGGTCATCGAGGAGTATCACGAAGTGAAAGCGTTTCTACTAGCGGCCCGGCCCGCCAGCATTCGAATGATCGGACAGGCTCCGGTGATTGGCACGACCGTTTTCGACATGGCCAGCGACGGGCAAGTTTTTCGCGTGTCCATCCCCTCGAAAAATAAATTCCTGGAGGGCTCGGTCTCGCTGGAACGGCCCAGCAGCAAGCCGATTGAGAATCTGCGGCCGCAGCATTTACTGGAAGCGCTATTATGGCCGGAGATTCGCAAGGAAGAGCCGGTTTTGTTTGAAGAGTTCAACGACGAAGCCGGGCGTTTTTACGTGCTGACGGTGCTGCGCGGAGGTTATCAGACGGAAATTCTGCGCAAGATCTGGTTTGATCGCTCGGAACTGGAAGTGGCGCGCCTGCAGACATTCGGGCCGCGAGGAATTCTGATTTCGGACATACGTTTTTCGTCGTGGCAACCCACCAACGCTTCCGCAGAAGGATCCATTCCCGTGCAGGGTTTTCCGCGAGCCATTCGCATCGAGCGGCCACATGATGATTACCGGCTGGATCTGCAGATCATCAAGGTCACACTGGACGAAGTAATTCCCGCGGAACGCTTCAAGCTGGAGCCGCCTTCGGGCACGGAAATAATTCATGTGGGCGAAGCGGGAGAGGAAAAGTCGGCGCAAGACGCGAAACCCCAGGGTGCCCATCGATGATGGGAGAACTCATCGCGCGAAATCTGCTGCACCGACCGATGCGGACGTTCATCGGAGTGATGGCGGTAGCGGTGGAAGTTGCGTTGGTGGTGCTTATCGTGGGACTGACTTCCGGATTGCTAGCGGAAACGGCGAAGCGCATTGAAGGAATCGGCGCGGACATCATGGTGCAGCCGCCGGCAGCTTCTGTTTTTCTGGGCTTCAGCGGCTCGCCAATGCCCATCAAGATCGCGGCGCGATTGAAAACACAAAAATATGTACAGTCGGTGGCTCCCGCGCTGCTGCAATTCAATTCCACGGGCGGAGTAGAAGTGGTTTACGGCATCGAGCCGGAAAGTTTTCGGGCGGTATCGGGCGGATTTGTATTTATTCAAGGGCACGACATGGAGGGCCCCGACGATTTGCTGGTGGATGACTGGGCCGCCAAAGCAAAAAACATCAAGGTAGGCGACACCTACAATTTGTTGAATCACCCGTGGCATGTGGCGGCGATCATCGAGCATGGCAAGGGCGCGCGGCTGTTTGTGCCGCTGGCGACTTTGCAGGACCTGGTAGGCGCGCATGACAAGGCGTCGATTTTCCTGTTGCGCTGCACACGCCCAGAACACACTGCGGACGTGATGGAAGAGCTGCGACACGTTTTGCCGGGTTACACCATCCGGCCGCTGAAAGATTTTCTATCGCTGATGACCGCGACGAATATTCCGGGACTGCAGACATTTATTCACGCGATGATTGGGCTGGCGATTGCGATTGGCTTGATGGTCATTTTTCTGACCATGTACACGACGGTGATCGAGCGCACCCGGGATATCGGTGTATTGAAATCGCTCGGCGCGGACCGGTGGTTTATCATTCGGGCGCTGCTGACGGAATCCACGGCGCTGTGCATTATCGGGATTGCGGCGGGAGTGGGGTTGAGTTACGCGGTGCGCGCCGCGTTTCTGGCGGGCTTTCCCACGCTTTCGATATTGATTACGCCACGATGGATTTTGAGCGCAGCGGGGATTGCGTTGGGAGGCGCAATTCTGGGGGCAAGTTATCCGGCGTGGATGGCGAGCCGGAAGGATCCGGTGGAAGCCCTTTCGTACGACTAGTTGCTGAGTGCGGCTGGGTAAAATACCCCGGAAGAATTGTCCCGCCCTTTGCAAAAAAGGCGCAAAGGGTAGGCCACCCGAACGCGGCTATCGGATTACGTCTGGGGACCGAAAGGGGCGTGCTGCTGCTACAATACCAACCTGCCGCGGGGCCGAACTCAAGAAAAGCTATTGGAACCGATACTCAAAACAGAAAATCTGTGGAAGCTCTATCGCGCGGGCAAGGTGGAAGTGCCGGCCTTGCGCGGGGTGAATTTCGAGGTGCAGCCGGGCGAATCGGTGGCAGTGATGGGGCCATCGGGATGCGGGAAGTCTTCGCTGCTATATGTGATTGGCGGGATGGCGCAGGCTTCGAAAGGCACCGTACTGGTGGATGGCAACGAGCTGACCACCATGAGCGACGCGGAGCGCACGCGGTTGCGGCGGCACAAGATCGGTTTTGTGTTTCAGCGATTTAATTTGCTGCCCACGCTTTCGGCCAAGGGCAATATCGCGATCGCGCAATTCATTCACGGAGACGGTTTCGACCCGCACCGCTTCAACGTGGTGACGAAAATGTTAGGGCTGGCGGGAAGGCTGCATCACCGGCCTTCAGAGCTTTCGGGCGGCGAGCAACAACGCGTGGCCATCGCGCGGGCTTTAATTAATGAACCGAAGATTCTGCTGGCGGACGAGCCAACGGGCAACCTGGATTCCAAGAATTCGGAAATTGTGCTGCAGATGCTGCGGCAACTGAACAAGGATCTGGGCCAGACCATCGTGATGATCACGCACAATCCAGAGGCGGTGGTGCATTTCGATCGTGTGGTGCACATGCGCGACGGCGTGATCGTGGACGGGATTCCCGCGGATTAGCATGGCTACACTAGGACAAATACTTTCGCGCACATTCTTCTGGTCCTACGAACGCGGGACCTGGCAATACGACGTGGCGGTGGCGGTGATTTTGATTTTTGCATTACTGACGCCGAGAAGCTGGTTCCACGACCAGCCGGAAAGCGGGGCTCCCGCGGCGCCAGGACAGGTTTTGCTGGTGTCGCAAGACGGCAATCGGCAGATTTATCGAGTGGACACGCGGGTGCTGGCTCCGCCGACGAAGCTGGCACTGCAGAACGACCTGCACAACGCGCTAAAAGAAGCGTTGCCGGAATTGCACAAAGGAAATTTTTCGATCTCCAAGATCGAGCCGGTGCGCGACGAGCAAGGCACGGTGATTGCGTACCAGGTGGAAATCAAGCACTGAAGATTTTTCTTACGAGAAGCACGATGCTTGGAGCCTCGTGATGATGGGCTGGGTATCCCAAGTCACGAACCCGACCCTGCAAAGAGCCTAGGGTCGGGAACCCTCCATGCTTGTTGGGTTTGTGTGGACAAAATTTTTCAAGGTAACTGGAATTGAGTCCGAAGCACACCCTTCGTGGGTAATCCACGTTGAGGCTGAATGCTTTTGGCGCGCGTTAGTGTTCTACAAACTTCTGCAGCTGTCCAAGAGCGTCGTCCCACCGTTTGGAAATCTGATCTAGATAGAAGCGGGCCTCTTTGAGGCGATGCTCGTTTAGCTGCCAGATGCTTTCGCGTCCATGGCGGATGCTGTGCGCAAGGCCGGCATGCTCCATCACGTGGAGATGCTTGGTGATGGCCTGACGGGTGATGTTGGTGCCCGCAGCGAGGCAGGTGATGGAGGCTGGTCCATCATTGCAAAGCCGCGAGACGAGCCGCAAGCGAGTGGCATCGCCAAGCGCCGCGAAAATGGGCGCAGAGTGTACCGCACTGGAGCTACTGCGTGCGGACAAGATAATCCTCGATCATAGTGACGACCATGCCCCAGCCCTTGTCGTTCGAGGAGAAGGCCTTGGCGCGGCGCGACAACGGAATCTGATCGAAGCCGGATTCGGTGACGGTGAGCATCACGCCTCCAGGGATTTGCTCCAGAGTAAAAACGACCAGCGTGGTGGGCTCGGAAGAATAGTCGAAGTCGCGCTCGGTGGCGTTGGGATGCCAGCGGAAAGACAGCAGGCGCTCGGGTTCCATTTTTTCGATGTACATATCGATGGGCAGGCCTTGGTATTTTTTCTGTGATTTGGCGACTTCTTCGTTGACGCCGGTGGGGACGATTTTGCCGGTGATTTTTTTTCCGGGGACGAAGGGGCCGTCGAATCTGGTGCCAAACCAGGCGCCCAACTCTGTGGAATCGGAGAGTGCGGGCCAGACTTTTTGGAGTGGTGCGCGTAGAAGGATTTTCTTTTCGATGCGATCAGTGTTCATATGCAACCTCTTGGTTGCATATTATCTTGTTCGAATAGTGGCATGCAACCTTTTTGTTGCGTATAGCTGAGGCGGACTTTGGCTCGTGCCTCGCGGTTATAGGACTGGGCGTTTTCGCGTTACGAACGCCACCTCCAAAACCTGACGTTGGGGCGGCCCCCGTTACTGCGAATCGAAATGGAAGGCGGTTTTGCTACGCGGCCGGAGGGTCAAGGCCCGCGAATCGGGATGAGCCAATGGGGCGGGTCTTTGCTATGCTAGGAAACGCTAATGCCAGGGCTGGTTAGTACATTTCAACACGGTTACAGGGGCCACGATTGAAGCGTTTTTCTGGGGTTTTCCTGATTTTACTTGCGGGTTTGGGCGCTGCGGGGACGGGTGTGTCACGGGCGCAGAACTCCGCGCCGACGACCGACAGCGTGCTGAGGATGATGGACAAATCAGCGCAGGATTTTCATACGCTGACGGCGGACATCGAGCACATCAAGTACACCGACGTGGTGAAAGATACCTCCACGGAGAGCGGCAAACTTTTTGTGCGGCGCGATGAAAAGATGCGCATTGAATTTACCAAGCCGGACCCGCGCACCATCCTGCGCAATGGCGACAATCTGTATGTGTTCACGCCGAAAATTAATCGTGTAGAGGAATACGATCTCGGGAAAAGTCGCGAGATGGTGGACCAGTATGTTTTGCTGGGATTTGGGACCAAGAGCGAAAACGTCAGGAAAAGTTATCTGGTGACGATGCTGGGGGAAACAGAATTCGACCACAAGAAAACGGTGATGCTGGAGCTTACGCCCAAGTCGGACCAGGTGCGGAAACAGATCGCGAAAATCCAGATGTGGATTGATGAAAGTTCGTGGCTGCCGATACAACAGAAGTTTTTTGAGACAGGCTCGGAAGACTACCTGATTTTTCACTATACCAATGTGATGAAGAATCTTAAGATTGGCGACGGGCAGTTCAAGCAGGACTGGCCGAAGGGCGTGAGCCGCACCAAACCGCGCGCGTAATTATTTCTTTTTCGCGAAGCCGCACCCTGAGATTTATCTCAGAGTGCGGCTTTATATTTTGGGTAGCTACTTGGTGGCGGCCCGCTCGACGGCGAGCAGTTGTTCTTTTCGTGAGAGTCCCCAGCGATAGCCGGCGAGGCTGCCATCACCGCGGATCACCCGATGGCAAGGCACGACAATCGAAACGGGATTCGTAGCGCAGGCACGGGCGACGGCGCGCACGGCGGTCGGTTGTCCGAGAGACTGCGCGACCTGGGTGTAGGTCCGAGTGCTGCCGCGGGGGATGCGTTGCAGCTCCTGCCAAACGCGGCGCTGGAAGGCAGTGCCTTGCACGTCTAGCGGCAACTCTTCGGCGGCGGGCTTCCCTTCTATCTGGCGGACGATTTCGGAGACCCAGCGTTGCTCGCTCTCCTTCGCAGGGGCCAACTCGGCGCGCGGATATTCCTCGCGCAGCTCGGCGAGCAATTCCTGTTCGGCGCCGCCGAGATACACGGCAGAAATGCCGCGATCCGTGGCCGCGACTAGCACCTTTCCGAGCGGTGATTTGGCGATGGTGTAATTGAGCTTCATTCCCTTTCCTCCTTTTTGATAAGCCGCGGGGGTCATACCCAGTTGGGCATCACTGCGTTCGTAGACGCGGCTGGACGATCCGTAGCCGGTTTCATAAAGCGCGGCGGTGATATTTTTTCCGCTGCGCAATAAAGATTTGAAGCGCGCAAGACGCAAAGCGTCGGCGAGATCGCGCGGGGCTAGCCCCGTAACTTGATGAAACGCCCGGCGCAGGGCGGAAGCGCTGGTGCCGAGTTTGCGCGCGAGGGTGGCGACGCGAAGATTTTCTTCGGCGTTACGGGCGAGTTCACCGGCGGCGCGCTCGACGAGCATAAGCGCGCCGGATCTTTCGTTGGGCTTGCAGCGCAGGCAGGGGCGGAACCCGTGCTTTTCGGCTTCTTCGCCGGTGCGAAAGAAAACCACATTGCGGCGCAGCGGGCGGCGCGCCGGGCATGACGGGCGGCAATAGATGCGCGTGGAACTTACCCCTAGGATGAAGGTGCCGTCGGCGCGTGCATCGCGAGCCATGGTGGCGCGCCAGTATTGTTCGGCGGCGCGCGGGGTGATTTTCGTGTTGGGTGATGAGGAGCTCATGTACGAGACAAAATTAACTCAGGCGGGGAAACAATGCTATCCGCTAGCGCGCGCCAAAGTAATTATGTTTTTTGGGCTTTGGGGGCGCTGATGACCAGGATTACGGCGGTGAGAATGATGGCAGCGGCGAGGATAGTGCGGGCGGTGATGGGTTCGGCGGCGATTAGCCAGCCGAGGAAGAGGGCTACTACGGGATTGACGAAGCCGTAGGTAGCGACTTTGGCGGCGGTGCTCTTTTTGAGGATATAGAGGTAGGCGGTGAAGCCCATACCGGAGCCGAAGACTATCAAGTAGATGAGGGCCATCCACGAGCGCGGGGTGATGGCGGCGAAATGCAGAGTGGAGAGTTCGCCAGAGACAAGAGCGGCGATCCACAGGGCGGCGGCGCCGGCGAGACTTTGCATGGCGACCACCAGCAGAGGTGACCCGGGGACCGGGCGATGCTTGGAGTAGAGTGAGGCGCAGGCCCACACAAAGGCGCACACCATAAGGACGCCGGTGCCAAGCACGTCGATGCGGTGGGCTCCTGCCAGTTTGGCGGGGCCGACAAGCAGAGCGAGTCCGGCGAAACCCAAAAGCAAGCCTACGAGAACGCGAGCGACGGGGCGGGTGCCGCCGGGGCGGAGCCAATCCACAATGACGAGCCAGAGGGATACGGTGGCTACCAGGAGGGCGGCGATACCGGAGGGCACGCGCTGCTCGGCCCAACTGAGGCCGCCGTTGCTGACGCAGAGTAAGAGGACACCGGTCACTGAAGCGGTCCACCAGTTCGCGGCGGTAGGTTTGAAGCCAGTCTTCCAGCGCAAAATGGGATAGAGAATCAAGCCGACCAGCGAGTGGCGAATGGCGGCCATGGCCAGCGGCGGCATGGATTCAATGGCGATGCGGATGCCGAGATAAGTGGAACCCCAGAGAATGTAGACGGCTCCGAAAGCAAGCGGGACCCAGCGCCGGGATTCGACACGAGAAGGCTGGGTGGTTATTTGAGGGGTTTCAACTTCGATCGCGGTGGGTGGCATTACTAAGGCTGGATTAATAGATAGCCGGATTTCGTTTTGTGATCGAGCGCCATATTGGCGGTGATCCCGTTGAGATCCTGTGGATAAACCGCCATCGGAGTTAAAGGTTGAAGGCGACTTCAAGCCGCCGTTGGCGGCTGAGCGGATGGATTCTTTGATGTTTCCACGTTTCGAACCCGACCATGCAAAGGATTGACCGCAAACCAAAACGGCAACACGATCCACCTGCTGATTCAAACACGGGCATGAGGTAGGCGCTATCCGGTTGCGAGCGACAAACGGACCCACGTAGGCAATACCTGATTCTGGCTATAGAAGTACCATTACTATGTATTACGTATTAGGGCACTGATAAAGTTTTCCACAGGTTGACCTGCATGGCCCTCTGGTGGCATCTTAGCAACCCGCTCTTCATGGGAAGATTCCTTCGTACCGTGAGCACGGGTAGTTGGCAGGCCACTTCGAGCAGCATCTCTGAGGGGAGATGATGGCTACCAGTTTCGCACTTACGCTGAGCGTTCCTTCCACATCGAAGCAAGCGGGTGAGAATTCGGCTGGGCTTAGCGCCAGCCGTGGCACAGCTATCGCCGCAACCGGATCTGCAACCGGACCGACGTTGTGCTGCAAGCCACTGCTGCGTCCGGAGCTGCCGCGGCGGTTTATACGCGTGCCGACGCACGCGGTGGGTGTGCATCCTGAACACCGCGAATATCCCCGGGCGAGCTTGAAGCTGCCTTTGAAGCTGCGCAGCGTAGATGGCGCGATAGAGGCCTTCCCGGTGACGCTAGTGACGCGGGATATTAGTTCCACGGGCGTGTACTTTCTGTGCCCCAAGGAATTACCGATGAATGCGGCGATCGAGCTGCAGATTGTGCTGATCAGCCGGCCGCTGGGGCAAGGCAATGTGGTCATGGCGTCCATGGCGCACGTGACGCGCATACAGACTGCGGCAACACCGGGTTGGTTTGGCGTAGCGGCGACCTTTGACGATGTACAGTTTGATCGCGACGATTTTATGCCTTCGCGCTTTCACGGCGTTTAATTCTTCCAATTCAACTCAAAGAATATTTGGTTCCGGTGGACTGGCTTGCGCGCATCCTGGCGCGTGATTCTGCTATGTTGTGGATTCATGCCCCTCAAAGTAAAAACTGAAATCAAAGGCGTGCTTTTTGACTGGGACGGGACGCTGCTGAATTCTTTCGAGGCGGATTCCTCGGCGTACCTGGCGATGTTTCAGCAGATGGGGATTGAGTGGGGACTGGATGATCTGGCGGAACATTATTCTCCGAACTGGTACGACGTTTACCGCGCGGCGGGTTTGCCGGAGCAGCGTTGGGACGCCGCCGATACGGCGTGGCGGAAACACTATTCGGGGTTTCGACCGAAGTTGATTACGGGGGCACGCGGAGTTTTGACCTCCGTTGGCAGGCAATATCGACTGGGATTAGTGACTAGTGGCGATCGCGACCGGGTGTTACGACAACTGCGAGAATTCAAGCTGACACGGTCTTTCCGCGCGCGGGTGTGCAGCGGCGACACGGAGCACAAGAAACCGCATCCAGGGCCGCTGAACTTCGCGCTCAACTGCATTGGACTGAAAGCTGAGCACAGCGTTTATGTGGGAGATTCTCCAGAAGATGTGCAGATGGCGAAGAGCGCGAAGGTGCGGGTGATTGGAGTGCTGGGGCCGTTTCCGACGGAGAAGCGGTTGCGGGCAGCCAAACCGGATCTGCTTTTAAATTCCCTGCTGGAATTGCCAGCGGCGCTGAAACAATTGGAAAGTTGATGAGCACCAATGAGAAAACGGAGATGGATTATTTTTGAGGAGCGGCGGCAGGAGGCAAATCCGTCTTGCCGGCAGCGCGGGCGCCTGCCGGTTGTGCGGGTTTGAAATCACTCCACTTCACGACGAGGCGCACGGGGATATCGCCTTCCTTGGTGTGCAGGGTGTCATCGGAGCGCAGATAGGTGGGAAACCAATATTTGCCGTCCACGTTTTCGCGGTAAGTTTCGAATAGAGAAAAAGGAAGTTGCGCAATTCCGCGAGTGTCGCCCTGATCAGTGACCCACTTGCCGTAGGTTTTCACTACTTCCAGGTATTTCATGTCCACCCAAACGACACCGTCAAAATAAGCCTTGGAGCGTTCGACAACTTTGGGCTTGGCCTGAAAAATGTAGCATTCGATTTCGTCGAGCTGCTCAGTGCCCAGATATTTCAGGTCGTACTTGGAAATTTGGCTGGTGGTCAAGGGGAAGGCGGGAATTTTGTCGACGGCGTCGATGTCTTCGGGAGCGAGATAAATTCCCTGCAAAGTAGACTGCGGCTTCTCGACGGCTTTAGCCGTGATTCGTCCGTCCGCCAACTTGGTGTAATCGGTAACGCGGAGAAATTCTCCGGCGGGAGTGCCGTCGGGGCCGAATTCCTGGATGCGCACACTTTTGCGGAAGCCGTAATTGGGGCGCGATTTCAGATACTCGTCCTCTTTTTGGGCAAACCTGCGAATGATTTCTTCCGGAGGCAGGGATGGCGGCGCGGGCGGTTCGGGTTCGGCGCTCACACGGCTTACGTGGTGCTCCGGCGGAGCCTCCATCGGGCCTTGGGGGGGTTCCTGGGCACCCATGGGGATGGCAGAGGCTATAGTCACCAGAGACAAGGCAGCGATGAGCGTCGGCTTGGAGAGTTTCATGCTTAATTTGGATGCGCGGAAAGCGCCGCGAGCCGCTTTCGTGATGGAGTGAGTTTACCGCACTGCGTGCGACTGCGCACGGCGCGGATTTTTGGCATGGAGCGCGAGTCTGCTACAATTTTGCCGTTCGTGAGCGAGCCGAAACAAGCCAGGAAATTTTTGATCTCGGGTACCGTGCAGGGCGTTGGGTTCCGCTATTTCACACAGCGCGCAGCGGCCAAGATAAAGGTCGGGGGATACGTCAAGAACCTCCACGACGGCCGCGTGGAAGTGTTTGCGATGGGCACGCCTCAGCAATTGCGGGAGCTGCGCAGCGTGCTGGAGCGGGGGCCGCGATTTTCGAGCGTTACGGAAGTACGCGAGGAAAGCGCTTCGATCGATCCGCAATACGATGAAGCTTTTGTGATCGGCGACAGCAGCGACTAACTGCGACGACTGAGTTTTGCCAATCTCTAAAATTCGCGCAGCAGCCACAGGAGCCCTGGGAAATGAATGAACTCAAGAAATTTATCCGCGAAGTGCCGGACTATCCGAAGGCGGGGATTCTTTTTTACGATTTGACGACGCTGCTGAAGGACAAGGGCGGCTTTCATATGCTGATTGACCGGCTTTGCGAGCACTACAGCGGGCATACGATTGATATCGTGGCGGGAATTGAGGCACGCGGATTTATTTTTGCGCCAGCGCTGGCTTACCGGTTGAATGCGGGGTTTGTTCCGGTGAGGAAACCGAAAAAATTACCGGCGAAGTGCGCCAGTATTTCTTATGCGTTGGAATATGGGACGGATACTTTGGAAATTCATGAGGACGCCATCAAGCCGGCGGATCGCGTAATTATTTGCGATGACTTGCTGGCTACCGGGGGGACGGCGGCAGCTACGGCGAAGCTGGTGACGCGACTGGGCGGGACGGTGGAGGGTCTGGCATTTGCGGTGGAGTTGACGTTTTTGAATGGGCGGACGAAGTTGCCGGGGTTGGATGTTTTTTCTTTGATTCAGTACGACAAGTGACCTTCTTGGCGGCGCGCTCAATCGAAGAGAAATTCCTCCGCCACGCGGCCAGTGCTTGCTTCGCAAGCGAGGAAAAGGACTGGCAGCTCCGGTCGGAAGGACCGGTTTGGGCTTGCTTTCTAAATAAGCTGCATTAACGGACGGAGGCGCCCTTCGCAGATTTCCACGTTTACAAAACCACGTCAAATGTATTGAAACAGGTTCCTCACCCCTCGGGGAAGGGCGGCGGGTTCGAAATGACCGTGTGCTCTTTTTGTGAGTTGATTGACGACTGGCAAGGTTATTTGGATTTGGCGTGGCGTTGACGGAGAGCTTCGAAGAGGACTACGCCCGCGGCGACGGAAACGTTTAGAGATTTCACCGGGCCGGTGGTGGGGAGCGAGACTACGAAGTCGCAGCGTTTGCGAGTTAGATCGTGGAGGCCCTGGCCTTCGCCTCCTAGAACGATGCCCATCGAGGAAGTGTAGTCGACCTGGGTGTAATTTTTTTCCGCGGTTTCATCGAGGCCGACCAGCCAGAAGCCTGCTTCTTTCAGTTCTTCCATGGCGCGTGCGAGATTGGTGACGCGGGCGATGGGTAGATGCGCTAGTGCGCCTGCGGAAGCCCGGGCCACGGTGTCGGTGAGACCGACGGCGCGGCGTTCTGGGATTACCACACCGTGGGCGCCTGCAGCAAGCGCGGTTCGAACTATGGCACCCAAGTTATGTGGATCCTCCACGCCATCGAGTAAAACGATCAGGCCGTGACCGCCAGCGCCGGCGTTGGCCCGCTGAAGAACCTCGTCGAGAGAACTGCTGACCCGTGCGGCGACCAATGCGACTACTCCCTGATGATCTTTGGAATTTGCGAGGCGATCGATCTGACTGCGATCTTCGAAGCGCACGGGGATCCCGCGACCGCGCGCGAGCTGGACGATTTCTTCGGTGCGCGTGTCCTGGCGACCGCGGGCGATGACGATGCGGTCAATGGAGCTGCCAGCCTGCAGAGCTTCGCGCACGGCGTTGATGCCGGTGAGGCGATCAGTCATGGGACTCATGCGAGGAGACAGTGTACAGGCGAGCGCAAGTCCGTGAAAGCGCGGAAGCGGCCTGCAGTGGCGCCGCGGGTTAATCGAGCGCGGCGCAGAATTCCAGGATGCGGGCGCGGGCGGATTTTACCGGCACCGCGAAGGGGAGAGCGGTGGCTTCATCGAGGAGCAAGACGATGCGGTCGAATTCGCCATCGCCGGCTTTGCCGGCCAGGGCGAGGCGAATGGGGAGAAATAGATCGCGACTGCGGAGGTCGGAGCTTTCTTTTATCACGTTGATAATTTCCTTGAAGCGCTCGGAATCGAGGGCGCTGCCGTCGAGCAGCAAAAAGGCCAGCCGACGGATCACATCTCTGGCGCCGTAGCGGGCCAGAACGGCGTGGCTTTCGACCGCTTGTAGCACCGCCATAGCATCGTAGTGAAAAATGCGAGAGAGCAAATCGGCTAAGGCGCCGCGATCGACGACGTGGCAACCGAGGAGGACGGCCGCGCGTTCGCACCAAGCGTTGAGTTCGGGCGAAGACATTTGCGGAGATGCCCAACCGCGTTCGCGCAGAATTTCGGCGACGTCGTGTCCCGTAAAGAGATTTGGAGGAGTGGCGCGCGCCGGGCGCTCGGAAGACATGAGGTGAAGTTTACAGGAGAAACACCCAACGTTTGCTGCTCGGACGATTTTTTGATCTTCCCACGTTAAGAAGCCTACCCACCACGGCGGCTGGTCAAAAACGTTAGTGGGGCTTCCTCGCGTGTTTTTCTAACCTTCACTATCCCGATTCCATCGAGGTGTGGAATTCCCCAAGACCCAGGTTCTGAGATGCAAACCTGGGACACCCTCCGCGCTTCTGTGGCCTGTAACCGGTGTGATTTTTTTGACGCGACTGCGATTTTTCTTGAGTGAAGAGCAGCGAGCGGGAAACAACTATCTTACTTCGATGGTGGCGACGACCCAGGCGGCGATGGCTTCGCCCCTGCCGATGGCGTCCACGCCTTCGTTGGTTTTGGCCTTCAGGTGAATGCGGTCGGACGAGACGCTGAGGGCTTTGGCCAATTTTTCACGCATCTGGGGAAAATGCGGGCCGAGTTTTGGTTTTTCCAGAATGACGACGGCGTCGATGTGCTCGATGGAGAGTTCTTTTTCGTCGAGGAGGCGGGCGGCGTGTTCGAGAAACTGCATGCTGTCGGCATTTTTCCACAGCGGGTCGGTGTCGGGGAAGTGCGTGCCGATGTCGCCGAGTCCGGCGGCGCCGAAAAGCGCGTCGCACAGGGCGTGGGCGACGACGTCGCCGTCAGAATGTCCGGCCGGGCCTTTGTCGAAGGGCACATGCAGGCCGCCGATGATCAATTGTCGGCCTGCTTCGAGGCGATGGAGGTCGTAGCCGATGCCGCAGCGTATGCTCACGCTGTTTTGCGCTCGCGTTCGAGATAGAAACGGGCAAGTTCCATGTCAGCGGGGCGCGTGATCTTGATGTTGCGCTCGGAACCGAGGACTACGTGCACGTCGTGACCGAGACGTTCGACGAGGCCGGCTTCGTCAGAGGCGTTGACGCCATCGGCTTCGGCGCGAGCGAACGCTTCTTTGAGAAGCTTGGCGGAAAAGGCCTGGGGAGTTTGCGCGAGGACCACGCGCTCGCGAGGGATAGTTCCGATGATGAGTGCAACGTCTTCGGGAAGGCTGGCGCGTTTGACTTCCTTCACGGTATCCATCGCGGGGATGCCGAGGATGGCGGCCTGGCATTTGCGGGCTTCTTCGATGACGCGAGTGATCTGCTCTACGGTGACGAAGGGGCGGACGGCGTCATGCACGAGAACAAGTTCTGTGTCGGCGGAGACTTCGCGCAAGGCTTGCGCGACGGAATCCTGGCGCGCATCGCCGCCGCGGACGACGCGGACAAGTTGTTTCAGGTTTTCAGCGCGAATGGTGGATTGCAAGGATTCGAGGACGTCGGCGCGGGTGGCGACGATAATGTCGGTGACCAGTGGGCAGGAAGCGATGCGGCGCAGGCTGTGAATGACGATGGGAGTGCCGTCGAGCTCGAGGAACTGCTTGGGCGTGTCGGCGCCCATGCGCGTGCCGAGTCCGGAAGCCGGGAGAATGGCGGTTATGCGAGACATGTGGCGATTCTGAGGGTCATTTTGGGATGTTGCAAACTTTGAAAGTGTACCGCAAGGGTGGTGGAGACGCGAAACCGCTTTCGTATCTGGATCACCGGTGCTTCTAGATGGCACGTCCAAAAGCAACAACGGCAAAAGGCCATGACGGAACGATCCGCAATGTTTCCACGCGACGAACCCCACATCCAAATAACCGGCACCCTGCGCGTATCCATAATCTTCAGGATGAGCGGTACTAGTTATTCGGCATCGGAGTCGGGCGACGGCGCTGATTCCTGATCTGCGGTGCGGGTCTCGCGCGTGGAGGTAGATGAAGTATAGGACGGAGCAGAGAGCGCGCCGCTGGCGGTGCCGCGACCTGCTGCGGCAGCGGCGCGAGCTAACGGGCCGCTGGGTTCGGAGCGCTCGTCCACGCGGCCGAAAATCATTTTGCCGGCGGTGGTCTGGTGGACGGAGGTGACGATGATGTCCACGGTCTTGTTGATCATGCGGCGCGCGCCGTCCACCACCACCATGGTGCCGTCGTTCAAGTAGGCGACGCCCTGCATGGCTTCCTTGCCTTCGCGCTGGATTAGGACATGCATGGTTTCGCCGGGAAGGACCACGGGCTTGAGGGCGTTGGCCAGTTCGTTGACGTTCAGGACGCAGAAGCCCTGTACCGTCGCAACTTTATTGAGATTGAAATCGTTGGTGACGATTTTCGCGCCGGTGCGGCGGGCGAGCTCGATGAGTTTGTGATCCACATCGGTGGTGTGGGCAAAATCGTCTTCGAGCACACGGACTTCGACCTGGGGCATCTTCTGGATGCGTTGCAAGACTTCGAGGCCGCGACGGCCGCGCTGGCGTTTCAGAGGATCGGAAGAGTCGGCCACCAGTTGCAATTCGTGTAGTACGAATTGCGGGACGGCCAGCACGCCATCGAGAAAGTGCGCTTCGCAGATTTCGGCGATGCGGCCATCGATGAGCACGCTGGTGTCCAGTAGCTTCATGTATTGGTTGGCGCGGGTGTCGCTTGGGCTGGCAGGATCGCGCGTTTCCGTGGGCCAACGCGCGCCGCAGTGAACGCCAGTGACCAGGCCGAGGTAGGTGAGGCCAAGCATGCTAACAATTTCGAGGAAGGATTTGGCGGCTTCAAGTTCCGCGGTGCGGGAAATGATGAAGGTGAGGAGTAGTGCGGCGAAAATTCCGGCGATCGCGCCGGATGCGCCGCCTATCAGGCCACTAAGGGACGCGTGGCGAAGGCACAACTCCGCGAGAAGAATAACCAGGGCCAGCAGAAAGCCCGAGCCCGCCGCAGCGACACCGTGAAGAGCGAAAGGCGCAAGCCCGTAGCACAGTCCAGCTATGGCGAGCACAAGTGAGGCACGAACAAACCAGAAAGCTGCGGGCATGGGCGGACTTGGGTTATTCGCGGAATGCGCTCCGAGCAAAGATTTTGCGTCCTCAGGCTGGTGAGGCGCAGCGGCGTGAGCCTGGGCGATACCCGACTGAGTTACGCGCACTGAGGGCATGGAGTCGGAGCGAACTTTGGTATCAGGAGGTCTTCCGTTCATGCAAAGTGATGAGAAATCTTTCCGCAAACCATCTTACTGGTATAGCGAACAAAATTCGCGGCAACGTTTATATACTCTGTCGCTCCCCGAGAGGTCAAGGTGATATCGGGAATCATGCGGACAAAAAATGAATGGCGCCGATAAGAATTACGAATGGATGGACACAATTTAAGGGATTTTACGGCGGCGGCGAATCAACGCTGATAAATGCGCGGGACGCGCTGGCTGACTGCGCAGAGGAGATCGGAGGTAACGGTGCCGATACTGCGGGCGATCAAATGCGCGGGATGCGTGAATTTTCCGTCGGTGCCGTAGATGGTGGCGGTGTCGCCGACTCCCACGCCGGGAACTTCGGTGACGTCAATCATGGTGACGTCCATGGAAACAATTCCCACCATGGGAGCGAGAACCCCGTGCATGAGGACGCTGCCATGATTGCCTAAAGAACGGTGGATGCCGTCTCCATAACCGGCGGCGAGGACAGCAATGCGCGACGGTTTTTGCGGAACAAAACTGGAACCGTAACCAACACCCGCGCCCGCAGGGACGTCACGCAGACTGATGATGCGCGAGCGCAAGCTCATGGCCGGTTTTAACGGTAGGCGCTTTTCGATTTCGGCGCGCTGCTCGACGGGATCGTAGCCGGGATGATAGCCGTACAGAATGGCGCCCGGACGCACCATGTCGGCCCAAGTTTCCGGGCGCGTGACGATGGCTGCGCTGTTGGCGAGATGGATGATGCCCGGATCGATTTTGAGGGCGCGCAGGCGATCGAGCGCGGCGAAAAATTTCTCTTCCTGCTGGCGCGTCTGGTAACCCGCAACATTGTCGGCAAAACTTTCCGAGGAAGCGAAGTGGGTCATCACTCCGGTGAGCTGCAGGTGGCGCGACTTGGCAAGCTGGCGCGCGAAACAGTCGATGTTGGTGGCATCGAGGCCCAGACGGTTCATCCCGGAATCAATTTTCAGGTGGAAGGAAACTTTGCGTTTGCCGGCTGCGGCCACGGCGCGCTCGAGTTGCGCCAACTGTTCGCAGCGGTGGATGACCGCAGTGAGATTGTGCTGCAGGAGGCGCTTTTCTTCTCCGGGGACGAAGCTGGTGAGGATAAGGATGGGTTTGCGGACGCCGGCTTTGCGCAGGCCGATGCCCTCTTCGGTGCAGGTGACGCCGAACCAGTCGGAGCCAGCTTGTTCGAGAGCTTTGGCAACCGGGGGACCGCCGTGGCCGTAGGCGTTGCCTTTGACGATGCAGAGAACTCTTCGCGGCGTAGACCGCATTTCTGTTTTGGGATTGACGTAGGAGCGGATGGACTGGAAATTGTGGACGAGCGCGGAGAGAGAAACGTCAGCCCAAACGGGCCGCATATTTAGCGTGGGGGGATTTTTCGGTGCTCGTGCCATGGGGATCCAATAATTCCTGGGAAAATAAGTCTACGCCATTCACGCGGTAGTTAAGGCTGAGGGCCAGAAAGCTGCCGCGTGAATGACAACAGTGGGCAACTGCTGGAGATCTAGAGGCAGGTTGAGGACCATTTTTAGAACTGGGCAATTTTTTAGGGGGGCGTGGCGTATCACCTTTTCAATCAGGAGCTTGTCGGTGCGCATTGCTTTACCAGGTTTCTGACTCGTTCGCGGAATTTGTGTGTTCTGGGGGCCGCGTTGTGGCTGCAGTTACATAGGCGTGTAGCAGTAGTTTTGGTGCGAACCTCGGGCCACCCGCACGGCAGAAGCAGTTTCCTCCCCTAGGTTAGTGGCTGGATGACAACGACAGGTTGATGGGCTAGATGACAACGCAGGCTAATTGGCGACAACACAACTTAATGCTCACGACAGCGACAAGTCGATTGCTAGATGTCGTCGGCGGCGAATTGGGAGAAGGCGTCGGGGGCGGCTTCTTCGAAGCGCGTCAGGCGGCTGCGGAAGACAAATTTGACGCTTTCGGTGGGGCCGTTGCGTTGCTTGGCAATTTTCAGCTCGGTTTCCTCGCGTTCTTCGGGAGTGG
>Ga0193726_1000612_pt1 | contig 35936 bp, 28 predicted proteins | sample H2c1metaG_FD_144928 | JGI IMG/M metagenome (GOLD analysis project Ga0193726, IMG submission 144928) | Soil microbial communities from a riparian zone of the East river system, Colorado, United States - H2c1 | ecosystem: Environmental > Terrestrial > Soil > Riparian zone | place: USA: East River... | reverse complement strand
TAAAAAATATTCTTTGCATATTTGGCCGGGTGTTCCTTTATGTTCCTGGCCGCAATTTTTTTAAACATATCATCACGCTCCAGCCCCCGGGCGTCTCCAATCTCTTCAAAGTCTTTTCCATGATGGGCAACTAAAGAATCACCTGCATCAAGGACATTGTAATTGCCCATTCCAACAGGTCCACGCGTAAGATCACCTTTCCAGTCACCGTATTCATCTTCATATGGCGTGGTCATCCAGTATAAATTCTCCTGGCCGGTACCCCAATAAAAAAATCGTCCCGTCAAATGATAGGTGTAGGCGAGGTAAGGCAATGTAGTAACGCAGGCAATAAGGATTATCAATATCCCTTTCCTGTAATTGGGGACGCTTCTTTTCAGGAGCCACATAATACCACCGACAACCAGGAAAAAAAACAGGACATATCCAAAAATCACTTTTGTTAACACGAGATATCCTAAAACCAAACCAGAAAAATAAATATACTTTTTTGCCTTGCGGGCGTCCGTTGAAACAAATGCTGTCGTTAAACAATAGATCAACAAGGAAACCAGGAAAATTGAAAAAGGCTCATAGGAAATCGTCGACATGTATTGATATCCTATATAATAACATCCCCAGAACAAACTCACGATAAGCGACAATCTGAATGAAACTACCTGTCGTAAAGCTTTAAAAAGAAGAACAATTGATAAATACTGTGTGATCGCATTTAAAAGGGTCATGCAAACAAATGGTAAACCGAGTGCAACAAAAGGCATTAATATGAGAGGATAACCCGGTCCATTTCGTAAATCTATATTAGGTGCCGGTGGCGAATAATATCCGTGTAACATGTTTCCCGCAAACTGTAAATATCTTGGCTGGTCCCCCGAAACACCATCGGTGAGAAAATACAATACATATATAACGAATAGAACCAGGAATGGAGAGAAAAGTAAATAAGGATTTTGAGTTGTTTTTAAAGTTTTTACCATATTTACCTCATTAGATGTTTGGAAATACCGGTTATGTTATATTGTTTAATTGCTGGCATTGTCAGGCTGCTGCTTAATTTTTACGATCACACTTCGCTGTTTTGTTTTATTACAGAAGTGCCCATGTGAAAAAGTTCTTCAAAATAACGCTTGCTCTGCAGTGATAAAAAGCCAAGACTTAAAAATTGAATCGATGCAATGAACGTGATCCCTCCTACAATAAATGACTGCGGATTTTTTTTGAATTGCAAATACAGGCTGAATGAAAAAGGATCATTCGTTCCGGGGGATTGCAATTTAGCCAAAGGGATATCGGCGATTGTATCATGCAGCAACCATATCAATTCATACAGTGAGAGCATCATCAATATGGCTCCTATTCCCATAAAGAAAATGTAAGGGCGGAAAATAAACCCTGACATGATCCCGGAAAAAAATCCTCGTATTACCCTGATACTTGAGGTTCGCTTGCTGGCGAATTTATTTTGCTCCGTCCAGTCCAGGTGGGCAGGAATTTCAACGATCCTGGCCCTCAGGATCATGGCTTTGTACATGATCTCCGGGTTCACTTCATAATCTTTTGTTTTGAGATTTAATGTCCTGATAAAATCCCGGCGATATGCCCTGACCATCCCCGTAAAAGTATGGTACTTATCCTGTGCAGACATCTTCATGAACCTGTTCACCCATTTACTCATGATCTTTCTTGAGAACGGCACGGCAGTAACTTTCCCACCTTTCATATAAGGTGAAGCGACCACGATGTCGGATGATGTTTCTATTAATTTATCTACCATCTTCTCGATATACTCAACCGAATAACTTAAGTCCACATCCAGTACTACAAGAATATCTCCTTTTGCATTCCGGAACCCCGTTTGGAGGGCGTGACCTAAATTAAGATTCACCGGGTGATGAATAACCCTGATGGCGCTGTTATGTTTTGCAAATTCTTCGGCGATTTCGGCTGTTCTGTCTTTGCTCCCGTCATTGATCAAAAGTATTTCCCATTGATATTTAAATGATTTGGTATTCATATAATCAATGATCGTATTCAGGTTATTCTGAAGAATACCTTCTTCATTATAGCAAGGAAGAACAATGGTTATAAATGCTTTTACAGGATCCATATTTATTTGACTTTTAATTGAACCGAAATTATTCTTGCTATTTGCTTCATTCTAAAAAACTAAACCAATGATCCGACTCCTTCTGCAACCTTCTTCTCTTTCATCTCTATTACATTTTTTGAAAATACTGACATGGGCACCAGCTCAAAATGTTTTTGCATAGACTTTATTACATATTTAAAAACCTTGACCTTGCGGTCACTGCCCAGGTTCATTCCCGGAAAGAAGGCTAGTGCCTGGACCTTATCGCCCCCGATCAGGTCAAGCGGGTGCAGTAAGTAACTTGGTTTCGTGCCAGTGGCCTTACATAAAATAATAGCTGTTTTCAAATAAGCCTTCATTAAAAAATTTGAAATACCACTGAGGTAGATCAAATAACTTAAATGAAAAGGAATGCGCAATACCGGCGTGGTAGTTACCGGAATTTCAAGCAACGTCTTATTGTCTTTCAAATTGTGATAATAAGGCTTATTACTGCGAAGCCCATCTTTGAATGTTCCAAATAATTCTTTCCTGCTTTTTTTCTCTTTTTTGGTAAGATCAGACTTCCAGAAATAATACATTCTCGCCAGTGGGCCGAGCCATGTAGGCAAGGTAGAGGCGTCGTATAAATAATTTCTTTTTTTCAACACTTCAAGCAAATCGGGGCTCCAGCTAAATCCCGGCCCCCGGAAGCCCACAGGTGTTTGTCCCGTGGCTGACGAGATCGCTTCCTCTGCGGATATGATCTCCTTCTCAATTTTATCGTAGCTGTATGTCTGTAGCCACGATTCATGATGATAAGAATGATTTCCTGTTTCATGACCACGGTCTGTGATCATCTTGAGGTATTTCCTGTTGTCCGCTGATTCAGCGTCTTTTCCTACAATAAAAAAAGTGATCTTCAGGTCAAGCTCGTCAAGTACATCCAATATATGCGGAATAAAAATATCAAAATAAGAAGGATATTTATCCCAGCCTTCATCCCCATGGATCTTCATGTAGGACCACTGGTTGTCAAGATCAAGTGAGATGCACGCCAGTCGTTTCTTTTTATTTGTTTTCATTTAGTATCTCATTAAGTTTAGTTTCTGCAACCTGTATGGTTTCATTTACATTCAGCGTACCATTAATGATCTGCGCTGAGTTAACTATATAATAATTGTCCAGGGATGTAAAGATCCCGGGAAGTTTTTTTGAATAGCTTATTGTGGGCAACGTAAATACGATCCGCGCTTTTGATACGCCCCAAAACAAAAGATCCTTCTCCGAAAGATCAGGATACATTCTATAAAGAGCGCCCATAAATAATTTCCGGATCTCGGCATCATCAGTGTCAAACAAGGGATCATCGGGATCTACGTACTTAGGAAGATATACCAGGTGATTTCCTTTTATCTCATTCTTATCAATAAGCGCCGTCATTTCAATGATCCCGGTAAAAGGCGTCCAATTCTCCGTAATGTTTGTAACGTAATAATGAGAAATTGGCTTACTCAGCATGATGGAGGGGCATATAACGCCAAGGTATTTTATATTCTCATGTTGCTTTTTTTCATCTGCATTCAGCCCCTGGGCTATATTTACAGATATCCCGGATGGAAGCGTTGATATTACTTCGTCAAAAAATTGTGAACTATTATCACCTAAATTGATCTCCACTTTTCCTGTGGCTATCTTTTTTACACAGCTTACTTTTGAATTATATTTTATTGTAACGCCCGATTGCACGAGGTGATCGACAAATCTTGAATTTATTTTTTCGTAGCCACCGGTAACATATCCAAACATTTCTTTTTTGAGACCGCTCTTCCGGGCGGCATACATTCGCTGGATCGTGGCCCAGATAAAAGCGGCGGATGTGTTCTTATAATTATCTCCCAGCTTTGCTTTTAGTAATGGGAGCCAGATCTTTTCAAAAACTCTTTTGCCTCCCCACTTCGTAAGCCAGTCAGCGACGGGGATCGTTTCCAGTCGTTTCCAGTTTTTTATTTTGGATGCCATAAAAATGGTCAACCCCAGCCTGAATTTATCAATGAGATTAATCGGCGGAAATTTGAAAAACTCAATGAGATTGGACATCGAGTGTAATTTTCCATTTGAATAGAAGCCTGTTTTGGTTTCCACCCAGCGCAACTCATCCTCCAATCCTATTTCTTTAAGAATTTTTCTTGTATTCAGATCAGACATCAGGATCACGTGATAAAATCTATCCCAAACTACTCCATTCATTTCCCAGGAACTGGCAAGACCGCCGGCCTTTCCCGCAGATTCATAAAGAGTGACCTTATGGCCTTTTTGTGAAAGCCGTAAGGCGAGTGTCATTCCCATAACTCCACCACCAATGATTCCCCATGATTTTTGTTCGCTCATAATTTAGTTGATAGCGTTGATTATTTTTATCATTTTCCCTGTGACATCTTTTCCAAAGACCTCCTTCTGTTGCTCCGGCTGTTTAAAGGCAAGGATCTTAGAAGCAATGTTTTTGTCACAAGGATTGATCAATAAGTTCCATTTTTCTTCCACCGTTTCTATCCATTCCGTTTCTGTACGCAGCGTGATGCAAGGCTTGCGAAGAATATACGCTTCTTTCTGAATGCCCCCGGAATCTGTAATGATCCTTTTCGATGAATATTCAAGCCTGATAAAATCCAGGTAACCCTGCGGCGCCGTCATGAGTATGTTGGAAGGCACAGATGACCCGGCAAGCATTTTCCGGGTTCTTGGATGCACGGGAAAAATGATCTTTTCTTTCAATTGACCCAACTGTGTTAATAAATGATCCAGTACATCTGCCTTGTCTACATTATAATTCCGGTGAAGTGTCAATAAATTATATTCTTCACCTTCAAGTTTCATTTCAGAAATCACGTTGGATTTCTGAAGCGCAATTTGAATACTACTCTTCATCGTATCCACCATAATATCGCCGGTGAAAAAAGTAACATCACCCAGCCCTTCCGTTTTAAGAATATCCACCGCCGTTTGGGTGGGGGCAAAAAGATATTTTGAAACATGATCGGATACAATGCGGTTAATTTCCTCGGGCATGCTTTTATTGTAACTGCGCAGGCCGGCTTCTATGTGCACTATCGGGATATTCAGTTTTGATGCGGCTATGGCACCAGCGAGCGTGGAATTGGTATCCCCAAAAATGATGATGAGGTCAGGTTGTTTCTCGATCATCGCTGCTTCGAGCTTTATCATCATTTCGCCGGTTTGTGTAGCCTGGCTTCCTGATCCTATCCCAAGATGAATATCAGGTTTCCTGATTCCAAGGTCAAGAAAAATCTTCTCTGACATGGAATAGTCATAATGCTGACCGGTATGCACGATAAATTCTTCGTGCATACCGGAAAGTGATGAGGATAAGGGCGCTAATTTTATGAATTGAGGACGGGCGCCTACAATTGAAAATATTTTCATCCGGAAAAGGATTTACTTAGCAGGAATGCCTTTTGCACAAGACTGCTTGAAAAACCATTGTATACCGGAACCGATTCAATTTTACCTGTGTCTGCAATTTCACAACCCGTTGAGCAAGTCTTAGCCAAACGTTGTACGTCAGCAAATTTTACTTTGTTGTACTCATCATAAGCGTAATTGGTATTGTAAAAATTAATGAGGTTCAGGAGCTCAATTGCCAATCCTCTTTCCATAGATTGAAAGCTCTTGAAAACAAATTCTGTAAAATCCGCTTTGGGTTCTTCCTGGCCTCTTCCGATGCCGGTATATTTTATTGATTTATTTGAAAATTGCTTGAGATGATAAATGTTGCAGGCATCCACTACACCTTTCACAGATTTGGCAGAGATCACCTGTTCAAAATTGTCAATATATTCCTTATGAGCCGTACACATAAACACATAATCGGCACCATCAAGCGCTTTCTTGATATCTCCTGTAAAGTGATCTGTTTGTTTATATTTCAGAAGATTCTGGTCATCAGTTTTAACATAAGGATCATGCATGATATAATTCACGCCATTGTCACGGAGATAATTTGCCAGCGTCAGTGTTGGAGAATTACGTGTGTCTTCTGAATTGAAGCGATAGGCAACACCTAAGAGCGCTATCTTTTTGTCGCGAAGATTTCCAAAAGTTTTCTCAGCCTGGAGAAAAGTATAGGAAGGAGACTCATCATTGATCAACCTTGATGCAAGAATAAGACTGGATGATGTGTCATTTCCTTTTTGGATATTTCTCCACCAAAGCAAAATGCCATCCTTTGGCAAACAATGTCCGCCCACGCCTAACATTGGGATCAAAAGACCGCCGCTTGGTACAGCATTGGGATCCGTTGTCGCCTTATCCGACTGGTGGAGCATGGTGTTGACCTTGTCTCTCACTTTATAAAAATCAATGTTGTGCAGGTCGCAATACCTAACGATCTCGGTAGAGAATGCGATCCTTACATCCCTGTAAGCATTTTCAAGTGTCTTAACGATTTCTGCCGTTAAACTATTCGTTTGAAAAATTTCACCATTGGTGACAATATGTTTGTACAGGCGTGAAATCAGTTTTGGAGTTTCAGGATGTAAGCCACCTGCAAGTTTATCTGACTCGCGTATTCTTTCAACAAGTCTCCCCGGCATTACACGGTTCGGACTATTGCCTAAAAGAATATCCTTTCCTTCTTCCAATCCATATTTTTTGAAATGCTCGCGGAATAAAGTGTCCATCGTGGTAGGAGCCAGCGTGGATTCAAATATTACCAATGGAATTTTTGATGCCGGTTTATTTTTCAGGGCTTCGCCTAATTTTTCCAGGGCGCCGAACATAGGGCCGTAATCAGGTTCGAAAGTTTTTTTATCTGTTTGTACTGATACAAGAATTACATCAGCATCAGAAAGTACCGAAAAATCTGAGCTGGCGGAAAGAACACCGGCCTTCACTCCTGCGTTCGTAATGGCGTCAAGGTCTGGTTCAATACCACCAATAACGGATCTTCCGCTGTTAATGGCATCAACTTTCCAACCTGAATTGTCAGAATTTCTTTGGATCACGATCACCTTTGCAGGCTGATCTGTTCCAATTTTTATTCGGGCATTAGCCAACATACTTGCCATAGGCATTCCGACAATACCGGGTCCGATAACACCTATTTTTTCAATTTTCCATGAATTTTCCTGGATAGGAGCTGATTTTGGTTCCATTTGTGATTTTATTTGTTTTTTATTTATCGATAAATTGATTGTACCAAAGTTCTAATGATAAAAGGCCCCAAAGACCCCTGCTGAAGGGCTGTTCTGAATTAACAAGCTTCTCAATGTATTTCGTATCTAAAATATTCCGCTCTTTTGCTTTCTGGGACAAAAGAATATCCAGTATGAATTTTTTGGCCTTGTTCTTTGACCAAATATGCAAAGGAACCGGGAAACCCATCTTGTCTTTACGGTTCATAATTTTGGGTGGCATGAAATCTTTAATCGTTCTTTTCAAAAGATATTTCATTTCACCGCCCTTGAATTTCATTCTTGCAGGCATCGTGGAAATCAGGTCAACAATTCTCCTGTCAAGAATGGGAACCCTTGATTCAATGGAGACAGACATGCTGACGCGATCCTCTACCTGTAACAAACCAGGAAGACTTCCAAGCATATCAAAATGCGTCATCTTATTAAAATAGCTCGTTGTATCAGGGTTATTAAAATAAGATGAAAATTTATTGAATATCCTGTCATCGCAACGGTTATTCATAAATTCAGTATGAAGGAAATTCTTTGTCGATCCCATCCTGTTCACCAGGTTATAATACCTGCGATCCATAGGCTCAAACGCACCGTCATTCCAGAATGATTTCATCATGGGAATGTATTGCTTCAGCGAAGGAAGGTTTGGAAGAATTGATTTTAGTGACACGATGTGCTCTCCCTCTTCAGTAGATTCATATATGGCCCCTTTCACGGCTTGTTCCAGGTAAGCGACCATATACCTTGCATACCCTCCGAATATTTCATCACCACCCTGGCCCCCCAGGACCACCTTAACATGCTGCGATGCTACTTTTGAAACAATATATTGAGGAAAAAGTCCCGGACCCGCAACAGGTTCATCAAGATGATAAATCAATTTCGGTAGCAGGTCAATGAACTCCTGTTCGGTTGGAAAAATTTCAAATAATTCCGCATTGGCTGCTTTCGCCGCTATCCTTGCATATTCAAGCTCATTGAATTCAGGGCCTTCATTAAATGCCCCGCTGAAAGATTTGATTTGCTTGTCCAGCAGCTTCGACGCCATGATAGTTACAAGCGATGAATCAAGACCACCACTTAGATAAGTTCCGATTGGAACATCACTTCGCAATTGCTGAGAGATTGTTTTGTTGAGGATCTTCCGAAGCTCAACGATAAAATATTCTTCAGTATGATATTGATCTGTTTTGAAATTAGGCTCCCAGTATTTCTTCGTTTCAATCTTCCACGATGCCAGGTTCACCGTCATGAAGTGACCGGGTTGCACCTTGAAGATATTTTTAAACATCGTACCCTCTCCCATTACAAACTGGAAGGTGAGGTATTCATATAAATTTTCACCGTCCACTTCAGCTGGGATATCGGGATGCGCCAGCAGTGCTTTGATTTCGCTGCCAAAGAGGATCTTCTCATCATCATGGTACCAGTACAAGGGTTTAATACCGAAATGATCCCTGGCGATGAACAGTTGATTTTTTTTCCTGTCGAAGATGATAAATGCAAACATGCCATTCAGCAGGTTTACGAATTTATCCCCCAATTCCAGGTACAAATGCAGGATCACTTCTGTATCGGAAGAAGTGGAAAAGCTGCGTCCTTTTTTTATGAGGCTTTCACGAAGTTCAATATAATTATATATCTCCCCATTGAATACAATAGTGCAGTCATCTACGGTCATGGGTTGCTGACCGGTAGTAAGATCAATAATGGAAAGTCTTTTATGGAAAAGACCGACATGGCCTTCTTCCAGCATCCCTTCCTCATCAGGTCCGCGATGATGAATAGTTTCAGCCATTTTTCTCAAAATGCTGGTATTCACGCCGTGCTGATTCTTATTTATGATTCCTACAAAACCGCACATACATTTGATATTAAAATAAAATAGAAGGAATAAAACTGCCCCTAAATTTTAAAAAATACTTTAAATAAACGTTTTTGAAGCAATATTATTATAAAACTTAAACACCTTTGATATCACCTGTAAAAAGCTTATACATAGTCAGAAAAATGATCCGCGTATCCAGCCAAAGATTCCAGTTTTCCATATACCAAATATCATATTCCACCCTTTTTTCCATGTCCCATACTGTTCTTGTCTCGCCCCTGAAACCATTTACCTGCGCCCATCCTGTAATGCCAGGTTTCATAAAGTGACGCACCATATACTTGTTGATCATCGCCGAATAATCATTGGTATGTTTGAGCATGTGTGGCCTTGGCCCAACAATACTCATATGACCCATAAACACATTCAGAAATTGTGGGAATTCATCCACGCTCGAGCGTCGCAAAAAACTTCCAATTTTTGTAATTCGGGGATCGTTGTGGGAGGCCTGGAGGGTATGTGATTCTTTGTTGACCCTCATACTTCTGAATTTTATGCAGCCAAAGGATTTGTTGTCCTTACCGCTTCTTTTCTGCACAAAGAAGATCGGTCCTCCAGACTCAATCAGGATCAGCAACCCTACCAATGGAATGAGCCAGGAAAGAACGAGTATAATGACCAGGCTGCTCACAAAAACATCATACAACCTTTTCCTGATCCTGTTGGCAACATCTTCCAATGGTTCTTTCCTCAGCGACAGCACAGGGATGTTACCAAAATAATCAACATATACGGGGATATTTGCAAAAAAATCAAAATTCGGGACGAGCCTAAATCTTATCATTGCCTGCTCCGCTTTTTGTATCAATTGATAAATTGATTCATCCTGTTCCGGCGATATGGTAGAAAAAATCTCGGTTACCTTATGCAGTTTTGATACTTCAATAACGCTTGTAAGGTTACCTAAAATGGGGTAGTTGGACAATTCATGAATAGCAAGTTCATTTTCACAATAGCCAATGATCTTTGTATTGATAGGTTCTTCTTCGAGTTTCTGAACCAACCGCTTGGACATATCATTATATCCCACGATTATTATTTTCCTGGTGAGATCGTCCCGGTTTCGGAAATAATAAAAAACAAAAAGATAGATCAACCGGTTAAACAGGAGGAGCACAATGGCGCATATAAAAAATATAATGATAAATGACCGCGAGATATCATGCTGTTTCGTAAGAAAAACATACATCATCACCAGGGCCAGGAAATAGATATAGGCCCTCAGGGTCTGCCGGCAAAATTGTTCAAAGGATGAAATATTAGCTTGTCTATAAGTACCACACTGCCATCCCGAAATGATCCAGGCAACATTTATACCCATTAATAAATACAAATATTGAATCTCCAGGGCAGGAATTGTTTTGGTGCTCAGGTAATCTTTCGCGACAAAGAATGCCACGTTTAGCACCAGCAGATCCAGAAAAATAAAAGCAAGCCTTGTTAGTCTGAAAAATTGCTGGTTCATAAAAATATTTTTTCTCTGTAAAAGGAATAAATCCTATTTATCTTTTTCAATCAGTTTGTTTGTTGTTGACTAAATACTTTAATATGGTCCTCTACTACTTTATCCCAGGTAAATTCTGTTAAAGCTCTCGTCTTTGCTTTGCAGGCAAGTTCTTTCATCAAAGGATAATTTTCTTCGGAAAACCGGATCTTTTTAGTCAGTGATGCAATGCTCCCCTTTTCAAACTTGATAGCCGTTTCCCGAACTGCATAATCATTTTCAGGAATATCGCTGACGATCAAAGGCACTCCAAGACCCATGACAGTTAATATCACTGGTGATAATCCCTCAACATCCGATGGCTGTATGTAACAGAATGAATTTAACATCAACCTGGTAACATCGTCCCCATAAACGAAGCCCGCAAAAACTACACGGTCATTTGCCTGCTCCCGGATTTTCTGCTCATAGGCTGATGGATTAGGCGATCCTCCCACCAACACCAGCTTTTTATTTGACCCGGAGTTCATAAATGCAGGGATCAGGTAGTGCAATCCTTTATCTGGTATAAATCTTCCAACAAATAAAAAGTACTCTCCTTTCTGAATACCAAATTTTTTAAAAATACTATCGTCTTCCGCAACTTTTTCGATCTCGCTGCCAAAAGGAATATATAAAAATTTCTTCTTGAATTTCTGTTCAAAAAATTGTTTCGCTACGATATTATCAAATATGATTTCATTGGGAAAAAAGGCACTTATATAAGATGAAAGTTTCAGGTATATTTTTCCGTACCAGGGCCATTTGTCTCTTTTCCAGTCAATACCATCCTGGCTGATGAATACTTTTTTTCTGAAAATACGCAATGGCAATGCCCAGATACTGTTGCCACCATTCTGTATATGCACAATATCCGCTGTGTTGCGGAAAATGATATCAAATGTGCACTTGAATGAATGTAAAAAAGTATCGAATCCTTTTTTGTTTATTGTTTTGAATGTTTTTATTTCTACTCCTTTATAATTTTTAATATTTACATACACCTTTGGGTACCTCCTGTTATACGCAATTACATGATGCCCGCTGCTTACCAATCGCGGATACAACTCCATCGCGAATTTATCAGCTCCGGCAGCTCCTTCACTTGGAGGAATCGTTCTAAAGCCAAATGCGGCAATTCTTAATCCTGTCATTTTTTATGATTCTAAATACCCCTTATAGTATTGAGAGATATATTCTTTTAATGCAACCTTCCAATCCCGCATCAGGTTAAGTTCCCGCATATCCAGCTTCCGGTTTATCAATCTTTCATTTGCAGGTCGCTGGGCAAAATAAATTTTCTGATAATAATCCGACTGCACCGCAGTGATCTTTACTTTTTCACGGAGATCCAAAAGATCAAGCAACGCTCCAGCAACCTCGAGCCGACTCGTTTGACCGCCGCAAACCATATTATAAAGACCCCAGCATTTTTTTTCGACCAAGGCTTTCACATTCTTTGCAAAATCATGTGTATAGGTAGGTGTACCATCTTTATCATTTACTATAAACAATTCTTTTTTACCATCCTTAAGTTGCTTCATTAATTTCTGAATAAACTTTTTATCTTTTGACGGCCCGCTGCCCATCATCCATCCTGCACGGCAGATAAGATGTTTCCTCACATTTTCTTTTACAAACAACTCTCCCGCATATTTTGATCTTGCATAGTGTCCCAATGGATTTGGAAAGTCCCAGTCATCATAGAATTCTTTATTACCATCAAAAATTCCGGCTGTACTGATATAGAGCAAGGGAATATCCAGTTCGTTGGCAATATAACAGGCATTCTCAACCGACATCGTGTTTGTTCTGTAAGTCTCTGTAATATTCAATTCGCAATATTCCAGGTCAGTGAATGCCCCGAGGTGAAAAAGATAATCCGGCTTAAATTCCAAAACATCTTTACGGTATGCACCATAATTCCGGAAATCAAGATAACTGAGCCAGGGTTCATTCAGATCGATGTCTGTACACTTTATTTCAAATTCATTTTTAAATTGAACATAAAATGCTTCACCGAGCATACCTCCGCAGCCAGCCAGATAGATTCTTTCTTTTTTCATAGATATAAAAATTGCTTATTATATATTAACTAATATCAGAAGTAATTATCCTGGATTTTATGATCTTGGCCGGAACTCCCGCAACAATTGAATAAGGAGGCACATTAATATTTACAATTGCCCCTGCTGCCACAATACTTCCTTTTCCAATAGTTACTCCATCCAGTATCACCGACTGTGTTCCTAACCACACATCATCCTCAATAACAACTCCTTTCCTGGTTGTAGCCTGCCCGATCATTGGAACATCTGTTTTTTCGAAGCCATGATTCTCCGAAAAGATTGACACACTCGGGCCGAACATAACATTTGATCCTATAGAAACAAATCCTCTTACCTGGATAAAACAGTTTTGCGCAATGCCCACATTATTACCTATGTTGATTCCTATGCCAATATCCCGAAGAACGCCTGTACACTCAATGATCGTGTTTCTTAGAATCGAAACGTTATTCCCGATTTTTACACCTTCCTTTGAAAGCGCATTGATCTCGACATTATCTCCAATTGTAACCGTTCTTCCGAGCGATATTTTATGGCAATGTTTGATCGTACATCGTTTACCAATAAACAGGTATCCGGCGCATTTTTTCAAAAAAATTCTATAGTAGAATCCGCGGAGAAAGCAAAATGCTTTACCCGATAGCACCACAAAAAGTCCCGTTCGCGAAACTTGCTTGTCAATGGCATAATTTCTTTTACCCAGCCTGCGAATAATTACATCAATTATTTTCATTTTTCACAGTATTGAATAAATCAATCAACTTTTCGTAATGCTGTTTCTCCGAGTATTCCTTCAGGAGTTTCTGCTTTCCTTTTGAACCAAGTTTTTTTGCCAATTCCTTATTTTCAAAAAGAAGTTTGACCTTCGCTCTTAAGTCAATATGATTGCCCACTTTGAAATTTAAACCGGTTTCATAATCCGGCACTTCGTCCAGCAGCGCTCCTAATCCAGACGCAATCACCGCTTTTTCATGAGCATAGCTTTCGAGAACAGTATTGGGCATATTTTCATACCATTCTGACGGACAAATCGTACATAAACACCTCTGAAGATAGGGTCTTATCTCTGTAAATTCAAGCTTACCCAGAAAAGTTATGTGATGGTTTTTACCTATTAAATGATTTTTTAGAAATTCGTCATGCCCATCAATGGAAGAACCTATAATGATTAGCCTATAAGGTGTTTCTTCAAAGGCCTTCACAAGTGTCAGCATTCCTTTATCGGGATCAACGCGGCCCACATACAAAAAGAAATCGTCATACATGATTTCACCGGCTGGCTCATTTGCCTGGTTATAGAACGTGGGAATGTGATGTCGCTTATGATCCGGGATACCAAACTCTTTAAACTTGTTGCTTGTAAATTCGGCCGGAAAAACAAATGCGGATATTTTTTTCGTCGTATTCCGGAAATCCTGAATTTTGAGAGCAAGTACTTTCAGGAACGAATTGATCACTGAATTGTCAACACACCTGTACCGGATCGCATTGAGGCGGCTACCATGCAGGCATCGTTCGCAAATCTCTCTTTTTTGATATATGTAAAATAAATTGTCAACACAAATATGTCCAAAATCGGAGATTCTCTGCACGATCGGTACTCCCATTTGATAGGCACCATCAACCACACTGGCGGACATTTTATTCTGGTAATATAACAGGTAAACGATATCCGGCTGTGTATCTCTGATCAGCTTCTTGATCTTTCGTTTCGCCTCAAAGGAATACAACATTCTGCCGATCACTGTAAGGATTGTTTTCAGGTTCTTCTTTGGATATTCATTCGCATATACTTCGTCCCCCGTTCCCAGCGGTTTCATAAAATAATTCTCATAGGGGGAGGGCCTGTTTTTATTGTGCCTGATAGAAAAGGGAATCACCGCATGACCATGCTTCTCTAATATTTCTTTAATATTAAAAAGATATTTCTCTGGCCCTCCGGATATGAAGTACCTATAATTTACAAGAATTATTTTCAATTCGGTTAGATTAAAATATTTAGTGACTCATGGTTCTTAATAGGATCACGGTTTCAAAAATACAAACGAAAACTCAAGAAAGAAATAGGCTGAACCCCTATCCCTGTCGAAATGCCTCCGTCCTGTTTATTCAAGCACTTTATTTAAAACAAATAATTTCCAGATCATTCCTCCATAATCTTCCTTGCCCTCCGCATTTGCTTTGACAATTCCTCCAAGAATCCGATCATCTACAATCGGCGAAATATTTTTGAGTCCCTTAAATTTTTCTTTCAGCAATCCCTCCTTAAACCAAAATCTCAACGGTACAGAAAACCCCTTCTTGGGAGCCGTTAGTATTGCCCTGGGAAGCCTCTGACCTATGGTCTCACGTAAAACGGATTTTCTTTCATAATTTTTCATTTTTACGTTTTTATCAACGTGAACCATATACTCGACCAGGCGATAGTCGAGGAATGGGGCCCTCGTCTCAAGGGAATGTGACATGCTCATCCGGTCAATTTTTACCAACATATCGTCGGGTAACGACAATTTCAGGTGTAGAAACATCAGTTTGTAAAAAGGATCGGTGTAGGTGCAATTCCGTAAAAAATCATGCAGAAAATCTTCAACCGGGTATATTTCTTTTTTGGCATTTATTTGTTTTATTAATTGCAGATCAATGGCCGCACTCTTTATTAAGTAGCGACTCTGAAAATTAATATTCGAGGAAGAGCAGACACTCTGAATGCGCTTCAGTTTCAATCTCAATGAATTATTAAAGGGCTTCGAAAGAAATGAAAACAAATCAGGCAAACCTCTTTTTACCCAGCCCGGTAGTTTTTGGTAACGCGCAGCAAACTTCTCACCCTGGTAACTTGTGTACCCCGAGAGTACCTCGTCACCCCCATCTCCCGTAAGGACCATTTTCACTTTTGAAGCAGCAAATTTCGAAACGTGGCTGGTTGCAATGGATGATGAATCCGCAAAGGGTTCATCATGATACTTTACTACATGTTCCAGGGAATCATCAAAAGTATCAGGGCTTACCAGGTGTTCATGATGATGGGTATGAAACTTATCTGATACAAGCCGGGCAAGGTGCCTTTCATCAAAGGATTTCTCTTTAAATCCGATGGTAAAAGTTTCAACCGGGAAAGAACTTGTTTCAGACATCAACTCAACGATCGAAGAAGAATCAAGACCGCCGCTCAGGAATGCTCCGTATGGAACATCGCTTCTCATTTGGATATTTACACTGCTTTTCAAAAGCGATTGAAACTGCTCAAAAACTTCATTTTTATTCCTGAGCATATTTTTCTCGTCGATCTCCGGCAAATCCCAATATTTTGTTTCTGCAACATCACTGCCCCTTACCACCAAACAATTGCCGGCTTTTAGTTTAAAAACATTTTTAAAAAATGTAGCAGGTGCCGGAATATAGCCCAATGCAAAGTATATTTCCAACATTTCAAGATTGTACACTTAGGGGATGCCATAAGCAAACAGGCTTTTTATCTCTGATCCAAAAATCAATGTATTGTCAAAAACAGCGTAGTGCAAAGGTTTCTCACCCAGGCGATCCCTTGAAATAAAAAGTTGTTGTTTCTGTTGATCCCATAGAGCAAATGCCCACATGCCGATGAATTTCTTCTGGCATTCCACATTCCACTGCTGATAGGCTTTGATGATCACTTCCGTATCGGAGTTTGTCTGAAATTGATGTCCCAGCGTTTTTAACTCTTCACGTAATTCAAGATAATTGTAGATCTCTCCATTAAAAACGATGACGATCGATCTATCATCACTGAACATGGGCTGATCGCCTGTGCTAAGATCAATAATGGATAATCTCCGGTGGCCAAGTGCAAGATTTTTACAATTATAGAAACCTTCTCCATCAGGTCCCCTATGCGCCAAAGCATCAGTCATCCGTTTTATAACGTCGGAACCAATCGTTCTATCGGTGTTAAAATGTAAAATACCGGCGATGCCACACATGATTAATTGCTGATTATTTTTTTAATACGTGAGTGTAAACCCATCATTTGTTTCTCCATCAATTTGTTTATTTTTTTTCATTTACAATTGCCATATAATCATTCGCTATCGTTTCTGCCATCCTATCCCAACTTATTTCAAGTGATCTTTTATAAGCACCCACTTTAAGTTCTTCGAGTAATTTTTTATCCAGAACGATGCTTTCCATGGCCCGGTGAAATCCCTCAATGCTTTCCACTGGTGATACAAGAGGTACTTTGATACCACATGAATCTGTTATCGCAATGCTCATTCCAAAAGCATCATGACAAATTACAGGTAGCCCCATTGTCAGCGCTTCCGTTATCACGCTGGAAGTAGCTTCCTGGATGCTCGTATGAACAAAAAAATCCGATTGGCCCATCAATTCAAAAACTTTGGCATGGTCAACTTCTTTTATCCATTCTATGTTTTCTAATTTCAATTCTTTGGCTAAAGTACTCATTGATTCTCCGAGACCCCCATTTCCAATAATGATAAACCTTATCTTCTCCCTCGTCACCGGGCTTAATGCAAGCGCTTCAATCAAAATTCCCGGAGCTTTGAAATCAGAGAGTCGTCCGCACCAGATACCCCTAAGGATGCCATCATCCTTTCGTCCTTCTATTGCAACATCCGGCCTTGGATAGGTACCAACATCCAGCATTATTTTTATTTCACCTGTTGCCCTTTTTTTAAGTCTCTCGGCGTCTTTCTTTGAAAAAGAATAAATAACCGAAGCTTTTTTATTTGCATTTGATATTCTTGAAACAAACCGGAATTGGTAAAAATTTGAGATCGACCGGATGCTTATCAGAATTTTTGAGGTAATGGATAATTTTTTCCGAAAAGTGTTCGGGAAGGTAGAAGTTCCACCGGTCGGACCCCAAACAAACGGGATCCCCAATTTCCACATATAGCCCGGTTCACGAAAAGTGATCTGGGTGAGCTGGTGAACGATGTCAAAATTTGTTGTTTGGTGAAGGCTTTTCCCTTTTTTAAATACGGATCGTTGCCAGTAATTATATCCCCAATAATAGAGAACAGGCAATCCGATAGGGGTCAGCTTCCTGAAGACATAATTAAACTTTGCCAGCAATTTAGACATTGGGGGTTTATCAATATTAACGCAGGTAAGGCCTTGTATTGGTGGAGATGTCTTAAAGTAATTGTTGATGACTTCAACGTAACTGTTATTCCTGAACTGGCTCCCACTTGCATAAAAAACAGTTACATCATGATACTTGCATAACCTGGTAACGAGATTCCAGCCTACCGCGCTTTCTGAGCCTTTGGTAGGAGAAAACTCATGAGCAATGATCAAAATTTTTAACCTGTTATTTTTCACTGGGAGTTTAATAAGTCTACTGAAGTAACAATCTTAATGTAAATGAGATCAGGAATTGATTTCTGGCGCATCTACTAAAATCTTAAATCAGTTTTTATTATATACAAAATTATTTTTTTTCAATCCGTTTTCATACAAGGAAATGTATTCACTGACCATGAGATCAATCGAAAATTTTGTGCAGATCCTTTCTTTTCCTGCCTGTCCGAATTTGTTCCTCAAACCAGGATCATCCATGAATATTTCAATCTTCGCCGCCAGCTCTTGTGGGTCGAACGGTTTTATTAAAAAACCTGTTTTTGAATCTTCAACAATTTCATTGGTTCCACCTCCCAGGCTCGCGATAACAGGTTTACCCATTGCCATGTATTCAAGAATGGAATTTGAAATACCTTCTCCATGCACGGTTACATTTGTCGTCAAAACACAAATATCACTTATGTTAATGATCGATTCCACATCAGATTGACTGCCTAAAAGTTTTATCCTTCCATTCGCATCAACTCCTACCTTTTCTGAAATGCGATCAAAATTTTTTCCATCCCCTACGGCAATGAACTCAACTTCTTTTTTCTTTTTACAAACGATCTTCGCGGCGTCGATAAAAGAATCATAGTCCTTTCTGTCTCCAAAGGCACCTACCATGAGGACCACTACCCGGGAATTGATCTTAAACTTTGCTCGTACTATTCCGGGTTCTTCAATTTGCTTTATTCTTTTAAAATCAAATCCATTGTATATGTATAAACTCTTTTTTTGTGAGGCCTTGTATGCTTTTAAGCCAGCTTTTGAATTTCCAACAATGATGTTGGAAAAAAAGAAAGCAATTTTGGTACGAAACCAGAATCCGTTGGAAAAGCGCGCAGGCGCGTCTGATACCATACCGTTTATCAGTTTTATGTGCAATAAGCGGCAAGCCGGGATGGCATAAATCGCAGTCATGCTGTCCCAACAATGAATGATGTCCGGTCTATACGCCTTACAGATCCTGTAAAACTTAAAAAAGGCGGATATATCCTTCTTTGTAGTACGAATGAGATAATGAATTTTAATGCCCAGTTCAAAGACCTGTTTATAATGAATCTCATCATTCATAACCACCAGTTCAAATTCAACACCTGGATTCGTTTTGATTCCCTTCATCAGCTCAACCAGTCTCCTTTCTCTCCCTCCCGCTATTAATCCATCTATAAAAAAAAGTATCCTCATGGCTCCTTATTTTGTTTTAGCCATTCCTCAAACCAAAGTAAGGACCATATCCGTGCACTGAATTTGGTTATTCCTTCCCTGTTATCCTTCACCATTTTTTTTACATAACCCAGGTCAAGGTGATTTGATATCAATGGATTTGCAGCAAATAAGGTATCATCAACATATTCTTTCAATCCTTCTTTGAACCATTGAGACAAGGGAACCCCAAACCCTGTCTTAGGCTTATTTAAGATGGTTCCCGGAAGGTATTTCTTCATGGATTGCCTCAGAATATATTTCTGTTCGTTTTCTTTCAGTTTCAGGTTTGATGGGATCTTAAAAGTAAGCTCCGCGAATTTGTGATCCAGCAAAGGAACCCTCACTTCAAGGGAACTCATCATGCTTGCCCGGTCCACTTTTGTGAGGATATCATCAACCATGTAGGTTTCCATATCCAGGAACTGGTGGTTAGATAAAAAATCCTTTTTATTCCGGTTTTCCAGGATCTTTTCCTTAAAATCTTCAGGGGTGTTTGAATAGTGGAAGGATCCGTTGCCAAGCAGCAATTTTTTCCGTTCTTCTTTTGGCCAGATACATACATGGGCGCCCAAGTAATTCCTATCCCTTGAAAGAAAATAGGTAAAAGTTTTGCCCGGTAATTTTTGAGGAATCAACTTATGAATATTTCCCCAAACAAACTTATTGAACGAAGAAGAAGTAAGATTGTATTTGTAAATTTTCTTCAGGTAATTGTAAATGTTATAACCCACAAACAATTCATCTCCTCCATCGCCCGAAAGAGCAACGGTGACATGTTCCCTTGCAAATTTCGAAACATAATAAGTGGGGATTGCGGAAGGGTCGGCAAAGGGTTCATCATACGCCCTCACAAGCTTTGGCAGCAAACTGATGGATTCAGGCTCTACGATCTGCTCGTGATGGTTGCAGTTATATTTTTGGGCAATTTCCTTTGCAAATTTCAATTCACTGAACTCTTCATGGCTGAAGCCGATCGAAAATGTTTCGATGGGTTTGTTTGAATTCTTCGCCATGAGTGCCACGACGGAACTTGAATCAATACCCCCGCTCAAAAATGCTCCGAGTGGAACATCAGAGATCATATGGATCTTCACAGATTCTGACAGGCAGGCTTCAATTTCCTCGATCCACTGCGCTTCAGATCTTGAATGATCGGGTTCAAATTGAATGCTCCAATATCTCTTGATCGAGATGGCTGGCTTGTCTTTAAAAGAAAGCAATAAATAATGCGCAGGCTGCAGCTTTTTTATTTTACTGTAGATCGCAAGATCGCTCGTGATATAACCAAAAGCGAGAAATGAATTTAAAGCATCTGATGATAAAGACTTGTCTATATCGCCTTCTTTAAGAATGGCTTTGATCTCCGAACCAAAAATAAATTTTTCACCGTCCTCATAATAATAAAACGGCTTGATCCCGAATCGATCCCTTGCACAAAAAAGTTCTTTTTTATTGTTATCCCAGATCGCAAAAGCAAACATGCCCCGGAGATATTGGAGGCAATCCACTCCGTATTCCTCGTAAAGGTGAAGGATCACCTCAGTATCCGTCGTTGTCCTGAAAACGTACCCCTTTTGCTTAAGGTTTTCCCGGTGTTCCTGGTAATTGTAAATTTCCCCGTTGAAAACAATATAAATGCTGTCATTATGGTTTGCCAAAGGCTGGTGACCGGTGCTCAGATCAATGATGCTTAACCTCCTGAACCCTAACCCAACATTTTGATTAATATAATATCCTTCGTCATCAGGCCCGCGATGATAAATAATATCCGCCATTTTTTTCAAAACAGCAGGTGCAACTTCCCTTTCTTTATTTAAATAAACAACTCCGGTGATCCCGCACATTCTGAATTAATTAAGATGGTTTAATGTATAAGACTCAAAAATCTGTCGGCAGCAGTGGCATAGCTATGAAAATCAGTGACATACTTGCTTAGCTTTCCCTTATCAATGCTATCCATTGCCCCTGATTCCATACATTTTTTCATCCCGCCCAAATCACCTTCGCAACATACGCCTAAATCATATTTATTAAAAACATTTCCGGGATTTACTTTGAGAGAAATTACGGGTACGCATGTGGCCCAGGCCTCCAGGAAAATATTAGGAAACCCCTCATAATTTGAAGTATTGATCAGTGCCTTTGAATTGGCAATCATTTCGATAGTTTCTTTATGACTTAAGCCGCCGCGGAATACTATATTTTTATTTTTAATAATTTCCTTCAGTATCTGGCTGGATTTTTCATCTCCAGCTTCACCAACTATTACAATTGTATTGGATTTGTCAAGTTTATTTACCAACTGGAAAAGGTTCTGCACCCCCTTTATCATGGTCAGTGTACCCACATGAATAAAATAGTCCCTCGAGGGGTTTTCAATATGTGGAAAATTAGAGATATCGATAATATTAGGGAATAAGACCACCTTTCCTTTTATAGCACCCTGGTTTACCTTTTGTCCCGTATGCTGAATGGTAATGTAGTCTGCACGTTTTAGCAAATAATGAAAAACAAGATCATTAGGTAACTGAAGGGTAAAAAAACTGAACAAATTAAAATTGTGGGAATATTTGTACTTTATCTTTTTCCTGATGCTTAACACATCAATATCATGGGCAAGCCCCACGATAAACTTACTCCCCAATTTCCTGGCAACATTGTATGTCAAAAGGTGGAAATATGTTCTCATGCGAACATAATAGTAGTCCGCCTTTTGATCGGTCAAAGCTTTTCTGAGGGCCGGAATACGATTCAAAAAGAGACGAAGGCCCTTTCTTCCTTTATTCCATCCAGGTATATTGATCAGCTTTATACCTTCCTCGGTTGTAAAACTTTCACTTGATGATGGATCAATAATCACCACTTCATGCCCTTTGCAAGCCAATGCCTTGGCGAGCAATGCAATCTGTAGCTCCGCTCCTCCCAAAGTTTTTCCTTTCAGAGCGCCTGAAATATTTCCAAAAAAGCAAAATTTCATGATTTAGTTTCCCTTGAGCGAATTCAACTTTGACTTCATTAAAGATTTGACCACTTTAGTTTTTTTCATAAGAATAGAAAAAAACTTGTATTTGTAGCTCAAATCAAGAATAGAGCTTCGGGTTATGCTTTTTGATAATTCATAATATTTTAAGGCAAGTTCTTTCCTATTGCTCACCCTCATGGTGATCATTCCATTCTTGCAAATAAAAAAAAACTGCTGTGGATGGTACGTTTTGAGTTTATTTAAAAAAATTTCTTCATAAACAAGGTTTTCATATAACGCGATTTCCTTATTAAAATTATACTTTGACTTCATTAATCTGTCGTCCCCTTCCGTATGGTAGACCCGTAAAGGGGCGTGGATATAGTATCGTTTTGCCCTGTCATTCATTTTATACCATAAGATATTTTCGAAACCACGCAGCTTTTCATTAAACCTGTCATTTTGCAACAGGCTTGTTTTTGTAATCCCCCAAAACTCTCCTTTGCAAAGCGTCATTAATGTTTTTTCATCAAGATATTGATCCTCCATAAGGCCCTTCCCCGAGTATCCGTTGGTGGTTGTATCCATGCAATTACAGGTAACGGCAGTTATGGTCGGATCCATGGAATACGGTATGTTCATCATTGTTTCGATGGCCTGAGGTATGATCTCATCGTCAGAGTCGAGGATCGTAAACCAGTCGCCTTTTATCCGGTCCAATCCTGAATTTTTCGCTCCAGTGACACCCTTGTTTTTTTCATGGACATGAATACTGATCCTCGGATCATGGTATTTAGATAATATCTTTTGAGTATCGTCGGTTGACCCATCATCAATGATTATCAGCTCAATATTTTTATAGGTTTGTTTTAAGGCACTGTCAATGGCCCTTTCAATGGTATGGGCCCTGTTATAGGTAGCCATGATGATACTGACCAATGGAATTTCTTTTCCCTTCCCATCATGCAATTCACTATTCACTATTTCAATTATTGAGTGAGTTAATAAAACCGATCATTCTTTTTGCCTGGTAGTTGTAATTAAATATACCACCGGTTAATTCCTTACCCCGCTGTCCAACCTGGCGCGCGAATTCGTAATTATTAAATACAAATAACATTTTTTCAGTTAGTGCCTGCACATCGCCGGGCGCTACCAGAAATGCCTGCTCCTTATCGATCAGAAAATCTGATATTTCACCCACGTTTACAGAGATTACCGGCTTCCCGGTCGCCAGGAATTCAGTCAATTTAGAAGGATAGGATGCGTCGGATTCCAGGTCCTTACTCCTTGTCATCACGAGAATGTCAGCATTTGTAATATATCGTAAGATTTCCTTCCTCGATAAAAGATCCAATACCTGCACACTGGATCCAATACCCAGCGTCTCGATCATTTCTACGATCTGTTTCTTCCCGACAGGCGTGTAAAAACCTCCCAATATAAGACGTACTCCAGGGAACGAGCTGTTGAACCTGGCAAAAGCATTTATCAGCAAATCAACATTATCCCTTTTAAAACTCAGGGATCCAAAATACCCGACATATTTTCCAGGAACCGGCGTAGATCCATTTTGACTGAAGCTAAAAGGATCAACTGTACTGGGGACAAGAAATAATTTTTTTTTTGAAACACCTCTTTTTTCAAAAAAATCAACCAGGAAACGCGAGATACACAGCATACCATCACAAAGGACCGCCTCCATGTTTGCTTTTATTTTCCCAAACTTTTTATTAAACGCACTGCCCTGGTGAAGCCTTAGTGGATGCTCGTTACATTCAATGATCATTTTTGTTTTGCAGGCTTTGGAAAAAAACCAGGCAGCAATATGGGTCACAAGAAGATTTGACCAACTGTTGATGGCAATAAGTCTATCATTTTTATTGATTCGCCTGGTTAACCGATAAGCCCTGAAATATTTTTGCAATGTTTGCCAGCGTCGTACGATAAAATAAGGGCTTCTTTTCCGCTGGGCAAATGGATAAAAATAGGGTATTCCATCAATGGCACCTTCATCAACGGTTGTGTATTCACTCGAAAAACAGATCACGTATGGATTCACACCATTTTCTTTGAATCCTTTTGCATAAGAATACACTCTATTGGTTGCCGCTCCTCCTTCCGGAAAGCTGAAAAGGTCCCCAAATATGATAATGCTCATCTTTTTTTATCTCGTTTCTTTTAAAACTATTCAATCCACTTCATCGCTACCACCTGCGTGCTTTCATTATTTTATTTCTTTACCCGGCTCTTAATAAATTCGAATCACCCATTTATTAATGTTATAATCATATTGGACTTTATAATGCTGGTACCAGTTGATCATTTTAGTTTTCTTAAAAAAACGTTTCAATAGGTTATTGTTGCCAATAAACGTTCTCATAAAAAAAGCCCTTGACCTGACTTTGGGAGTCACCCGCGTTTTGAATTTCTTATATAGTTCTTCTGCTTCGATCTCATAAGTATTATGCACATCATTTCCTCTCCTGACTTCATGATACCGGAATCCTCCCAGGATCGTATTGACGTAATAGAGGTTGGAATGCCGGTAGAATTCGAGCCATAAATTAAAGTCTCCCGCAAAACCTACATTGGTATCTAACCTTGCTCCTGCCTTGTTCCATAAGTCGCGTTTCCAGAAAATTGATTCCTGTTGCAACCATTTATACCTGCCACAAAGAATATCATAAACATTTTTCTCCTTAGGGCAGTCTATGGTCTGTGGCGCTGTGCCTTTGCTCAAATTTGTATGCATCCCAGTTATCCATTCCACCTTATCATTGTTTCCAAACACCTCAGCCAGGATGCTGAATGTCCATGGATAATAAATGTCGGAGCTATTGATCCATCCCATGATCTCCCCCGTAGTGTGCGAAAACCCTTTGTTGATGGCTTCATACTGTCCACCATCTTTTTCACTTACCCAAAAGCTGAGTTTATCAGCATATTTTTTTATGATCTCAACACTCCCATCCGTGGATCCCCCGTCAATGACCACGTATTCCAGGTTCGGGTAGTTCTGGTCCAGAACGGAGCGTATTGTTTGTTCCAAAAAATCAGCCTGGTTATAGGATGGTGTAACAATACTTATTTTCGGATACTTCATTATTTAAATTTGTTATTTGTATTTGGGATCTCTTACAAGATCGATTCAATAATACTTCTGGAAATTCATATTAACAAGCAAAATTTCAACCCTTGCCGGAAAATATTTCTTTGATCGTGCTTTCCGGCATGCTGCGAATAGTCCGGGAATAGCAAATTCCGACGGATATCCACACCAATACATAATTTAAAGTGAATGTGTACACGGTGGCTGGATACAGGTCCAGTACCCATAAAAAGATCCACGCCCCTGCCGCTTTAGAAAGTATGTTCTTCGAATAAAAAACCCCTTTAATCACTGCAGGAATTGTTATCAGCAACAACAACCCAAGGCTAACGATTCCTCCTTTTAAAATAATATTCAAATAATCCGTTTCGATCATATTTCGATAATCTGTAAAATTATTTTCAGCTGTAGCCTCATCTACCCCGGGACAATAATACTGTCCCATCAATCCCCTTCCTATGATCCAATCTTTTGTTTTCATATCATCATAAAAACAAATTTCCACTGCGGACCTGGTATCTTCATCGATACGACCGGTAATCAGGCTGAATGCGCCTTTTTTATTTGCTGAATAGAATTTAAATCCTGCAAAAGCCACAATGCCCACCAGGAATAAAGAGAGTACCACTGTAATAAATTTCACCTTATTTACATACAGGTAGGTAATATAAAAGATCAGCAAATAACTGACATTCATTAATGTTATAGCTCTCCGGCCCCTTACCACTGCAAGCAATAGCGTGAATATTACAATTGAAAAAGCCAGGATCCTTCGCGTCTTTGAATGGTATATATAAGTGATTATTAAAAATCCGCAGGGGATGGCTAATGTTTTTGAGAAAAATTCCATGATCGTCTGGCTTGTGATATCTGCCCCAAACGTCAACAGTTGGCCGCGATATTGCACACTGTATATTACAAACACGATCCCTAAAATAATAATTGTAGTAAATACTTTTTTCAGGTAGTAAATATTTTTAGGAAACAACAATACGATAGGCACAAAGTAAGGCAGGATGCCAAACCATGCATCAAAAACGGCACTGAATAAAAAAACGCGGTCAAATTGCATTCCCCTGGACAACGTATACAACAACCACGCACAATATAAAATATACATTCCCCTTAAATACTTGTTCTCAATCTTAAATTGAATGAGACTGATCGTTCCTATTGCGATCAGGAAAAGCCCAACCAACTGGAGCTTGTTTAAAATAAGATAGTATGGGTTTGCGGTAAACAGTACAAAGGCCGCCGTATACAGAATAAATCCAGCCCAGAACAAATTAAATGCTCTTAATTCTTTACGTTTTATCTGCGCCTGGTCATAATTTATAAAAGGCTCTAGTGGGACCGTATATTCTTGTATCACTTGCATTGACTTATCAGGTTGTATAGGGTTGAGATCTTTTAAAGAGTATCTTTCTCAATAGAAATATTCTTATCATATTTTTCGATAAAAAGTTCAACATCAAAAAAGTATTTTTCGACATCCTTCAATCCTTCGCTTCCAAGGTTCCACCATTGAATCCGCATCAATTGATCGATTTGCTCCTGGGCAAATCTAAACCTGGTAACTTTTATCGGGCAGCCCACTGCTATTGCATAAGGGGGTATGTCTTTGGAAACAATAGAGCCGGCTCCTATCACCGCCCCGTCTCCAATGATTACGCCGTCCAGGATTGTCACGTTTGCACCGATAAAAACATCATTCCCGATGATTATTTTTTTTCGCTCTTCAATCTTATCAGTCGCCGACAGTGTTCTTCCATTCTGCTCAAGGGTTGAATAGAACATGGGTGAAGTGGAAATGCCATTTGTTGGATGAATTCCCCAGCCACATAAAAAATTGGGGCCAATCGAACAATACTTACCGATCTCCGCAAAGGAAATATTCCCGTTTGGGGCCATATAGGTACCTTCCCCCATCACGGTTTCCCTGATCTTGTACGGGGGCAATAGCTTTGTAAATTTATCGATGTTGGAATTTGTTATCGTAGAGGCCAGGTAAGGCCAATAGATATTTTTATCTCTTAAAAGATTTAGCTCTGGAATGAATTTAGCAAAAACAAAAAAAAATAGGTTTCGCGTTATTTTTTTTATTCTTCCCATAGAACTGGAATATTTACAAATCCCAAATCAACATTATAGACTGCATTTTTACTTCCGGTCTCCTCGATGGAAAAACTAATATAGTCTTCATTATTGTCCAGGAATTTTACATTGGGCACGTGTAACATCGATTGCAAATAATACCTCCCCGGCAACAATACTGTTTTAGGGATAATGGCAACAAACTTACCCTTATGATTTGAAATGACATGGTGCTCTGAAAAAACAGGACTTAAATTCTTATCCCTGATGATAAAGGTCAGGGTGCTTTCTTCATTCAGCTTTGTGCCATTAAGCTCAAAAACGCAATGAATGTCATCAGAAAAAGAGAACATGTTTTTCGGAAGCTGCTTGTCCCTGCTTAAAAAGATCCTTTCAAAGTAAGTTTCCTTGTCAATGGCATTATCCTTTAACTCAAAAAATTCACTATGGAAGGAAGTGGAAATATACGAGTCCACGATCCTATCGATATCCGCATTCCCAACAAGCCTGCCACCATTTAAAAGAATTCCTTTATTGCAAAGCTTTGAAATGGCGGCCATGTTATGGCTTACAAACAATATTGTTCTGCCTTCTTCACGGCTTACGTCCTGCATTTTTCCAAGGCACTTGCTTTGAAACTGGCTATCTCCTACAGCAAGCACTTCATCCACCACAAGAATTTCGGATTCCAGGTGGGCGGCTACAGCAAAAGCCAACCTCACGTACATCCCGCTGGAATAGCGTTTCACAGGTGTATCAAGAAATTTTTCTACATCCGCAAAATCAACGATCTCATCAAATTTTCTTTTTATTTCAGCTCTGCGCATTCCAAGGATCGCCCCGTTCAGAAATATATTTTCGCGACCCGTAAGTTCGGGATGAAAGCCGGTGCCCACTTCAAGCAAACTGGACATGCGACCCCTGATACTTATTTTACCCCTGGTTGGTTCTGTGATACGACTTAGCACTTTCAAAAGAGTGGATTTGCCTGCACCATTCCTGCCAACGATACCAACCCTGTCTCCTTTTTTAACTTCAAAATTTACATCGTCCAATGCCCAGAACTCTTCCCTTCCGGATAGAGCGGCTTCTTTGTTTTTCAATCTACCGGCTGAACTAAAAATATTTTTCGTTTTCTCTGCGATCACATCACGCAGGGCCACGTAGCCTTTTTGCTGGTGCCTTATTATATATCTTTTCCCTAAATTTTCAACTTTAATTACAGCACTCATTCTTAAAAAAATTATCCGGGTTTAGTAAAAAAATATTTTGTTTATTAAATTAAATAATATCTGCAAAGGATCGTTCCATTTTTCTAAAATACCAGATACCTAGTAATACAAAAAGGATCGTTACCGTTAACGATAAATAATATCCATTCATGTACATCTGTTTTGAATCCCCGGTTATGGACCACCTGAATCCATCAATAACTCCAACCATCGGGTTTAATGAATACAACAATCTCCACTTTTCCGGAATCAGGTTACTGCTAAAGCCCACGGGAGAAATATACAATCCGAATTGAACTACAAATGGAACAATGTATTTGAAGTCACGATATTTCACATTTATCGCTGCAACATAAAAGCCAGAGCCCAATGAAATTAACAAGGCCTGAACCAGGAATAAAGGAAGCATAAGAATGCTCCAGGGAGCGGAAAAATGAAACCAGAACATAAGGCCGATCAGGATCACAAAAGAGATCAGGAAATCCACCAGGTTCACGATCACTGTACTTGTAGGAATAATGATCCTGGGAAAATATATTTTCGTCAGCATGTTGGAATTACCAATGAGTGAATTGCTGGCGTCTGTAAATGAAGTTGAAAAAAATTGCCACGGAAGCATGGCCGCATAAACCAGGATCGGGTAAGGAACACCGCCGGAGGGAAGTTTAGCCAACCGTCCGAATATGAAGGTGAATACCAGCATCGTAAGGAATGGCCTTAGTAAACTCCAGGCTAACCCGATTACCGTTTGCTTGTACCTTACCAGGATATCGCGCCATGCAAGAAAGAAAAACAACTCCCTGTATTGCCAAATGTCCTTCCAATAGTTGCTTCGTGAACGGGTTTCCTCAATTACTAAGTCAAATTCTTCACTATCTGCGGTCTTTATCATTTGCTCAAACAAGGTTTAATCCAATAATTGGTTGGTAATATATTAATGATTTGGTTTACTACATAATAAAATAGGCAGAAAATCAAGCAGTAAGGGGGGTGGGCCCTCCGGTGGTGTTCAAAAAAAACACCACCGGAAACAGCTATTCCCTTGCTAACTTAATCGCAATTGCCTTGTCATTTGGAGAATTGCTAATATGAATGTTGTTGCCAGGCACATTAACGTGCCTATCTATGGATTAGTATATCCATTAAAAAACATCCGCTATTTAGCTGCATACAGAGGATAACTCATGTTTATCTCTGCTGGAATGACGTGTTGTATTACCTTGACGTTTGCTGTTTCGACTTCTGCAAACATCATGTATCCTAACGATGGAAGTACAACCTTGACAGTCTTATTTTTAATAGATAAGTACTGTCCATCCAACTCCATCATCGGGCTGTTAAGAACCTGTATTTTGTCCTGAACGCTAATGGGAGTTTTTTCGATTTTGATGTTTACATGTTCGCTCAAAAATCTTTTCATCAATTCGATTTCTGATTCGTCAATAACAGCTGGTTTACCCAGCCAGTAGACAAGATTAATTACTCCGTTACTTTGTTTCAACCATGTTATTTCAGATTCTGAGATCCGGGCAAAAACATAAGAAGAAAATAAAGGTTCGTGAACGAATTTTTTTCGATCATTCCAATTACGGACAACCTTGTTGATTGGGCAATAATTCTCAATTTTTCTGCGGGTTAAGATTTCAGCCACTTTCTTTTCGCAGCGGGGCCGTGTATAAACGGCATACCAATTTTTGTTTTCATTCATAAAACCGGGGTTGATGTTAACATTCTTTTCATTGAAAAGAAATTAATATGTTCCGGTTTTTCACATTTTGGAAACTTACATTCTGTTAGTTTTTACACGGAAATGGCTACGCCTGTATCAGTTACATTAAGGTACCAATCTAAGCTTTTTATCTTTTGTAAAATTGAACAAATTATTAAGATATGTTATTAAAAATTTATTAACAATGATCAGATTTCCCCTTTTAGGACACCGGCGCCTTCCCAAACAGCCTGCTTTTTCTTTTCTCTTTATGAATATAACCATATCCATACCCATACCCATAGCCGTTATTGCCAAATCCCCTGGATCTTACCCCATTGAACACAATCGCCATATTCTTAAGCTCATTGATCTTATTATTGGCATCCAATCTCTGGATAGATACTTTCCGGGTGTGTTTATGCCTGACCACGTACAAGGTTGCGTCACAATAAGGGGAAAGGACATAAGCATCAGATAAGAGCCCAACCGGGGCGGTATCTACTATAATATAGTCAAATATCCCCGAAAGGTACTTAAATAGCTGCGGCACCTTTGGACTCATGATCAATTCTGAAGGATTTTCCGGCAACCACCCTGCAGGCATGATAAACAAATTCTCATGAACAGGCGTTTGCAGAATGATATCCTTAGGATCAGTATCCCCTGTAAGATAATCAGTTAGCCCTTTATTGATCTCGGTAACATTCAGCTTATCCGCCAAGGTTGGGTTACTAAGGTCAAGTTCCAAAACCACTACCTTTTTGCCTGCCAAAGCAAGCCCTATGGCCAGGTTGGCTACAATAAAACTCTTTCCTTCGCCCGACACCGTAGAGGTAACCTGTAATTTTTTCCGATCCCCATTGAGTCCAATATAAGGAAGAGTGGTTCTCAGGTTACGGAACTGTTCTGCAATAAAAGTTCTTTTTCCATTACCAATGACCAGTGGTTCCTTGCTCTTTTCATAAATAATTTCACCGATAACGGGAATAGAAGTAAACGATTCAATTTCTTTTCTATATAAAATTGTCCTTTTAAACATTTCACTTACAGTGATCAAAGCTAGTGCCAGCCCAAAAGCTAAAAACAACGCACCCAGGTAAATAAGTTTCTTTTTGGGACTTACCGGACCTGAGGAAGTTTGTGCCTTATCAATGATCCTGCTTCCGCCGCCCGAGGTCAAAAGCGATAAGGAAGTTTCTTCCTGCTTTTGTAATAAGAAATTGTAGCTGTTACTTTTAATATTATGCTCCCTGCTGATTTCCACCAGGTCCCTTTCTTTTTCAGGGATCGTTTCCAGCATCGAAGAATACTTGCTGTTTGTTGAATAAAGATTATCCTTGCTAGCCTTCAGGTTTTCCTGCTGGCTGTGGATATTCTCCATAATGCTCGGCTTTATTTTTTCAATTTCATCCTTTATAGAAAGAACTGCAGGATTGTTTTCTCCATTTGTTCTCTTAAGCTTTTCATACTGCAACTGGTCATCATATAATTTTCCAAGCAACTGCGGAAGCATGGGATCACTGATCCCAATCGTCGATGGTACATTTCCCGAATTGTCCTTTGTCTTTACGAAACTTTCTATCTGATCAAGGACAGTTAATTGAAGATTAACATCACTCAATTTTTGATCATTGGCGCTTACATTCTGTAAAAAAAGCGCACCCTGGTTACTGATATCTATCGCTCCCCTTGTGGATTTATATTGCTGCAATTTTTGTTCAATAGAATCAAGATCGTGGCCGACAATACCCAGTCTTTCATTTAAGAAGTTCAAAGTATTATCCGCTAATTTGTTTTTTTCATTTACCGACGCGTTATCGTAAACGGAAACCAATTCGTTAAGAATATCCTCTGCACGTTTGGGCGCCTCGTCCAAAAGTGTAAGATTAATAACTGAAGAAAGTTTACTCGCCGCTTCTATATCCAAACTATTGGCAAGTGAATAAGCCATTTTTTTAGGATTCACCAATAAAAAATAAAGAGGGTTCTGAGTTCTTCCATCTTTTTGAACAAATTTCAAAACGCCATACGGTGTGTTTGTCCACTCGTTCAGGGAATATTGTTTATCCTTTAAAATTACTTTTTGTGTTGCTGCGTCATATTTGAAAAACACCTTCTCGTAGGTTTCTACAACGGAATCGGGATTAAAAGCCTGAATACTTATTGGAGACGTGGAATAAGCCGATGCGTCGATGACTTTTCCTTTCTCATAAATAGGAGCGTACAAGTGAAGTTTTTTAACTACCTGCAGCATCAGGGCCTTCGACTTAAGAACCTCTACTTCATTTTCAATGATCTTTTTCGAAGAAAGAAGATTCAAAGATGACATGATTTGGGAATCATCTTCACCCTTTTTTTCATCTTTTATTAAAATGGTAGCTGTCGATTGGTAGATCGAAGTTTGGTGACGGAGATAATACCATGCTCCTATTCCACCCAGGAAAAGAAACGCAAGGAATAAGGGCCAGTAAGGAAAATACTTAAACCATAGTTGGCGCACAGCATTATCTTCAACTGGCGGGGGTACTGTATTTTGGTAAATCTGCTGCATATACTTTATAAGATTATTTAACTAGCCGGTCAATGACAATCGCGATCAGGGAAAGCCCACTCAGAACTGCAGGTACCCATTGCTGGCCCCTGCCTGTGCTGGCAATCCTTGATTTGTTCGGTTCTACATAAACAACATCGTTCGACTTTAAATAATAATATGGTGACGATAAAAGTTCTATTGAATTAAGGTTGATCCTTTGAATTTCTTTGTTTCCGTTTGTCTCGCGGATTACAAGGACGTTGTCCCTTTTTGCATAAATGGTAAGATCCCCTGCAAGCCCGATTGCTTCCAGCAATGATATCTTTTCATTCGGAACAGTAATTACAGTTGGGTTCTTTACTTCCCCAAGAACGGTTACCCTGAAATTTAAAAATCGCACATTTACGATAGGCCCTTTTAGGAGTGCCTGGTCAATTAATTTTTTCTGAATCAGCTCCTTCAATTGTTGTTTTGTAAGTCCCTCGGCTTTTAGGGTACCGAGAATAGGAAACTGAATGGTGCCATCCGTACCAACGAGATACCCTAACACTTCTGAAGACATTCCTGAAGCAACACTTAATATATTCGGAGTATTGAAGACTTCGGTTCCTTTGGCGTCCAAACTTGCAACTGATATATTTAAAAGATCATTCTTTTGAATAACAGACTCCGGTACCAGGGTAACTGTAGTAATGGTGGTACTCTTGAGATCATTAAAGTAGATTGCTTTTCTTGTATTCACACAACCAGTCAATATCCAGGCAGCCAAAGAAAGCAGAAATAATCCCTTCTTATTTGTAAAACTCAGATTCATAAACAATAAGTCAACGTTTGTAAAAATAGTGTCAGCGACCATTTTTAATTAAATGGCGTTTCATGGAGGATTTAGCAGGAAATGACGGCTTTATTTAGGATCAGGAAGGGCAAATGTCAGAATTGAACAATAGAATAATTCTGAATTCGGGCTCAAGATAGTAATTTAACTGAAATAAGAGTAAATTCTTGTAGTTTTTTTTACCTATCACCATCCTTATCTGGAAATAGCTCTTCTAAATAATTCTCTATCAACCATACAATAAGATAATAACAAAAAGTAAACATTTTTGTAGAAGGGTAAACACCCTGGTTTCCATTCGAATTTACTCTTCCCCCCTGGTTAAACTCAGTTGCGAAAACCCAAAGCTTTTCTATATTATTCACTACGTTTCGAAACTTTCCTTGTTATTCGCATTTTTCTGACACCACACTTATAATGTCAGATACCAGCATTTTCAATTTTTTAAATTAACTCATTTAATAAGCATTAAAAGATTTCATGTCTATCCACTGAATATATGCACTTAAAATGTGCGGACTCGTAACATTACGATCATGTTTTTGAAATGTACTAATGAATGATTCGTAAAATTTCGAAACGATTGATATCAATATAAAATTGAGATAAAAACTAATCTCTAAAACAATCACTTAGTTGCGTAAGATCAAAAACCCCTAATACGTCAAAATTCAATTTCTCCTCTATAATTTACCTATTATATCTACGTTGCATGATTGATTACATATACGTTGCTTGATTGAAATTAATTTTGTTTTTTGGAGTTTGGAATTATTACTTAGAGCGGGAATGTTGATAGATTTTTTTTGTGCTATGGCATTGTTTTTGTTAAATCAGAGAAACTAAAAGCTAGACATGAGATAAACTGATTCGAATCAATATCCGTAAAACCCAATATCCCTGTGAAAACCTTTCTATCCTTTTTTATTCATTTATTATTTTGCCCCCGTCGTAAGCAGCTTTCTTCCGCATTCACACAAGATATACAGCCAGGTTTTGCAGATGGTCCACTAAGACCACTTTATTCTTTATTAGCATCACTGTTTCAACTTCCAATTAAAAAATACATCCTTAAAATAATTATTCCTGCAAATCCTCGTACAATTACGATAAGCAGGATCTCAAATAATCCGTATCGCATAACACCAGTGAATTTTGTGGAAAAGATTTTATCCAACGTGGAAAAAATCCTTTTTCGCAGAGCCTTAGAATACACCTATATCCAATACCTTACCTCTACCGTATCCGATAGAGGTTCACAATGAAAACTGCTAACTTCTATGAAAAACCGACTACTGTTATTAACACTCTTCTTCATCAAGCTGGTTGTTTTGCCCCAACAGGCAAACGCAACCAATTACTATTTCTCCACTACTGACGGAGATGATTCAAGAACAAGTGCACAGGCCCAAAACCAGGCCACTCCATGGAAATCTATTGATAAACTAAACTGAATGTGGTTACACTGGATGGTGTTTTCCAGGTAATGGGTAAGATGCCAAAAGGAAATACAGGATATTATACTGCAAGTGCAGGTGGCACATCATCTGTTTCCAGCTCTGGAATATCTGGCATTCCAAATTTTACCGGTGGTGAAATTGTATGGAGACCTTACCATTGGACTTTGTGGAGAGGAACAGTAACGTCACAAACTTCTTCCAGTGTAAACTTTACTGCATTTCCATCTACAAGCGGTGGAGGAACCGAAGCAGCACAAGCAAACTATGGTTTCTTTTTTCAGAACAGTCCTGCAGCCTGTACAGCATTAGGTGAATGGGCATATAATGCTTCTTCTCATAAAATTACCATGTTCTTCGGTGGTTCGGGTCCGGGAAGTCATGTTGTCAAGGTTTCATCTTTACAAAACGTTATTACTAATGGAGGTTTTTCTTCAATAACATATGATAACCTGAATATCCAGGGTGGCAATACTTACCTTATAAACCTTAGTGGCGCTTCAAATAATACTGTGAACGCATGTGATCTTTTTGGAGGCGGCGTTTACGGAATATTTGTTAATGGCAATTCACCAAATTTTGGTTTTACCAATTCTACCATGGACCGTGTTAACTCAAACGGGATCAGTTATTCCAGCGGGTCAACAGCCTCAACGATTACCGGCAACACATTCAGCAATATAGGCGCTGTAGCCGGTATGGGTGGTTCAGGGGAAGGTCAATACTT
>Ga0193726_1000611_pt1 | contig 35939 bp, 35 predicted proteins | sample H2c1metaG_FD_144928 | JGI IMG/M metagenome (GOLD analysis project Ga0193726, IMG submission 144928) | Soil microbial communities from a riparian zone of the East river system, Colorado, United States - H2c1 | ecosystem: Environmental > Terrestrial > Soil > Riparian zone | place: USA: East River... | reverse complement strand
CACGGAAAACCGCCCTGCGAACACACTTCACGCCCGACACCGCCGCGTCCACCGCATCCCATCCCAACGTTCGGTGACGATGGCCAACGCCCCTTCCTCCGGGACAGGATGGCGGGAGTCCTAGCGATGATTTGCCCGACGGCGAAAGCGAAATTTTGCCCGACGGGTTACTTTGTCGCAGCCGGTGCGCAGTGGGATTGATTGGGCGCGAAGCGCCCGCAGGATGAGTTGAGCCCTTCGAAACCCCTCATGGACAACTGCCATGAGGCAGTGCGGGTTGGTGAGGGCTCATAAACGCGACCGTTGGCGGACATCCGCTTAGATGCACACAACGGACTCAGGTCAGACATCGCACCATGTCCGAAATGTGCCATGACCGGAAGTCCAGCCAACGCGATGGAAGCGGCTCGCGTAAGCAATCAACTAGCTGCCTTAGCCTCCGGAAACGTCCACTTCCCGTTCAATATGTCTGAACGGGGGCGATAGAGCCGAACCGTGTAGTTCCAGCCCTTCGTGATCGGAAGACAGTTCATGATCTTGCCATCACAGCCACCAAACTGAATGGTGACCGAACCGTCGGCATTCTTCTTCGACGTGATGTTGTTGAGTGAATAGGCGTTGAGGTCGTTCTTCTGATAGTAGCCGTCAGCATTGTAGAGGCTTATGGACCAGAAGCCATCGACGGGCACGTCCTTGACGTTCAGCTTGTAGACCGTGTTTCCGTCGTTCTTGGGAGGGGTGAAATTGAGATAGATGGCATCCTTCCTCGGATTGCCGCCCCAGGTCGTCGCAGCACTTATCAGTCTCTGGACGGGATCGACCTGGTCCTTGGTGCCGAAGGCGCGGCTGGTGTCGGTGAGCGTGGTGCCCAGCACGATCAGGGCATCCCGCACCTTCTTCTGGCTCACCGGATCCCATTTCGGGACCTCGAACTTTCCGGGACTCTTCTGTTCGACCTTCAAGGCGTCCTGCAAGCGATGTACCTTCTCCACGTCCGCTGGATCGTTGGGATCGACGAGCGTCCGGACGCCCACGATCACGTAGCGCGTGCCGACCATTTCCTTCGTCAAGACGTGCTTGCCGGGCTTGTAGATCGCGGGGAGCGAATACTGGTCCTCGCTGACTATCTGCATCGACATGAACCGCTTGCCCGCATCGGGGAGCGTGACGGTCGCCGGACCGGCATCCAGATCGATAACGACTGCGGAATACAGTGTGTCCCGGTTCATGCGGATGATCGTCTGCGAGTTGACGTCCGACACCTCGCGGTGATGCTCGAACTTGCCGAAACCCCCTTCCTTCAACGCCACCGCGCTGAAATACAGATCAGTCTCCGCACGGATGAAGTTCTCAACCGTGACGGGCACGAGTTCACCGGCCGGCGGCTTTGAGGGGGTTTGCGCGTGGACGGACCCGGCCACCGCGAAAATCGCGATGGCAGCGCCGGTAGCGAGCCTGACTGTTTTCACGGTTCGGGTTCCTAGTTGAACTTGGCGATATCCGGCAGCTTCCACGTCTTGTCGAAGAATGCCTTCTCGGGGGCGTAGACCCGGAACAGGACCTCGAACTTCTTGCCGGAGTTCGTCGGCACCCAGTTCGTTTGCTTGCCGGGGGGCGCTTTCGGGCCGAAGTAGACGTCCACCGAGCCGTCGGCGTTCTTCTGGATGTCCGGATTTTGCGAAGACCGGCTCAACCGCGTGGCGTTGCGGATGAAGGCATGCGTGACGCGGTCGTAGACCACGACCGACCAATACTGCCGGGCGGGAACGTTGGCCGGCACCGTCAGGCGGTAGGTCCTGCCGCCATCGAAAGCAACGCCAGCCTTGTCGTTGATCGACATCAAATAGAACTGGCCGGCCCCCAGATGCTTGATCGTGCTGAAGGCCCAATAATCTGTGAGGCCGCGCGCATCGATGGGATAGGCGTTTTCTGTCTCATAGAAGGTCGCGGCGACCTCCTTCATGACGTCTTGGGCCGGAAAGAACCATCGTCCGCCACCATAGAATGGCGTAAAGACGGTTTCATAGCGTGCGCTCAGCCACGCGCTGGTCTCACCGATCGCGGCGACGAGGATCTTCCGCGTCTTCGCGTCCGGCTTGAATGGCTTGCCTTTCTCGATGCCGATCGACTTGAGCATGTCGATCATCGCCTTGTCGCGGGGAAGCCACGGTTCGCTCTGCACCATGCGATCCAGCGACTCGTAGAAACTCATGTCGTAGGGAATCGTAGCATCGAACACGACATCGATCATGTCGACGAAGACGGTCTGCGGAGGGCTCGCGGCCTGCGACAGCGGATAGAGCTTGATCCGCTTGCCGTATTCGACCGCCTTGGCGATGTCGACACTGCTCCCACTTTTGACGATCGAGCGCAGCAGTGCGAAGCCCTTGAAGTTCTGCGATGGCAACAGGATGTAACCGTCCGGCGGGGTATCCTTGTAGCCGGGAGGCAGGATTAAGTATTTGCCGCCCTTGCCCTTGTCGGCTCCGGCCGGCCCGACGTCTTCCAGCGCCGCCTGCCAGCAATCCATGATGGTGCCGGTGATCGAGCCGTCGTCGCCCGCGGACGGAATTTCGAGCACCATCGGGCCGGCTGTCTTGGTGTCGAAGAACGGCTTGATGTAGATCGTATCCGGATTAGGCGTCAGCGTCTGGTTCTTCCAGTCCGAAAAGGCCGACCAGTAGACGATCTGGTTGAATGCGGCCTTTGCCCCAAGCGCGGCTTGAGCCATTCGGTCGAAGTTAACAACCGGCATGCCCCAGTTCGCAACTTCGACGGCGCGCCGCTCGATGGTACGGCGAGTTAGCTCGTCGGCCGAAAACTGCTGCGCGTCCGCCGACACGACTGCCCCGATGAGGCCTAATGTTACTAGCGCGATTTTCTTCATCGAGGCGCCTCCGTAGGTTGAGCTAGAAACGTACTCCCCCAACGCCTCAGGTCAACGTCCGCTCCGGGTCAAACGCGTCGTTCTGACCGTCGGCTGTTCACTTCCGGTCTACCCCGATGAACGGACATATTCAGTGTCCGTCGGCACGTCTCAAAGGTGCCAAAATCCGACGTGGGCTCTAAGCCGCATGGGACTCAAATTCTCCGAGCCGTAGGCGCGACGATCGAATAATTATGTGGGGGACCACGCCGCCGTGCCGCAAACTCACAGGCGATTCCGGTAGCGGGTTTGAGGCTGCATTGATCGGCGATTGTCGCTTGTTTCGTCTTTCCGCGGAAAATCAGCCGCCCGGCCTCTTGGGAGTTTTGCAACACTATCTGCCAGAAGCAGACATAGACGCTGCTTTAGCGAGCTGTCAGCCAAGGCGACGGCCTGCCGCACGCAAACCCGTAACGTCAGCGTCTCGCAAGTTTTGAAATTGATGGCCGGTTTGTTTTGATCCGAATTTACGACAGGTCTGAGGATCGCCGCTTCCGCTTTCGTGCGGTGATTCTCACAATCGCCCTACGGCTGCTGCGCTCCTGCCTCGCTTCTGTCAAACCATGATGGCCCCTTCCGTTCAACAATTAGCCAGAAAATAACCGCCGGTGGAGGTACCAATGCATTACTCGCAAAGCCCACCTCTCGTAGAGAAGGAGTGGCAGACAGCCGAAGACTCTTCGTCTGGCGGGCTTGCGCGCGATCTGCACGCTCGATCCGATCAGCGCATTGGTATCCGGCCCATCAAGTCGTCGATCCGTTCTCCTCGTCCCTCCGTCCTCAAGGACGCGCATGTCGCGAGCAACCGGCCGTCGATTGGCAGGCGAATATTCCGCACGCTTACCCGATTTTTCATTGCGGTTATCATCGGTATCGGCGCCACCCTTACCTGGCAGTCCCACGGTGACGCAGCAAGGGACATGGTAGTAGCCCGGGCTCCATCGCTGAGCTGGTTGTTATCCGTCTCCACGACGAAGTCGCCAGCCGTGGCTGCGGCTGCCCCTGGGCCGGTGCAGCAGCTTGAGCCCTTGGCGTCCAACATCGATGCCGTGCGGCGCAGCGTCGAACAACTCGCTGCCAAACAAGAACAGATGGCCCAGAACATTGCGACACTGCAGGCTGTCGAAGAGGACATCAGACAGAAGGTGTCATCTCCGCCTCCGTCCCCGTCCCAGCAGGCGGCCCCCATTCCGCAATATAAGCCTCCGCAACCCAGGGCGCAGTCATCGTCAGTACCTCGCCCGCCATCTCCTGCCGGACCACTCTTGCTCTCGCGCTGATGGCGCAGATTGCCGGCGGGCTCTTCATTGACCGGACAGTTAGCTAGAGCGGGATGACTTTTCTTCGAATCGTCATCCCGCTCTATCTTTTTGTTTGAGCATGATCCTTTCGGAAAACCGGTACCCACCCTCGGATCAAGTCCGAGGGCATGCTTTTCCGGATCATGCTCTAGTCTCTACGCGATAACCCACCGTCGAAGATTATTGAAGGCTTCAACCTCCATTGGCTTCGCACTCTTGGGAATTCGGACAACAAAGATCTTGTCCCAACTTCTTTTCATTCTTGAAGAGGACAGGCTCGGCACCTGGAACCGTGTCGGGCCGTTTTTTATCCGCGCGCTGCCTCAAGTTTCCAAATCGACATGTCCCGCAGCCTAACGCGTCGTTCCAGTCACCTTTTACCTTGGTTATAGGCATGACCGCCCGCTGATCACTTCCGGCACCCGATGAACGGACATCGACCCCAAGGCCGTTCACTTCCGAAAAGTGCCACAACCGGACTCATGCACCGCAGCAGGTAACCCCTTCATTCGATCACTTCGTCGGCGACGATGAGCAAGTTGGCAGGCACGCTGAGGCCCAGCGTCTTGGCGGTCTTCAGGTTGATGACAAACTGGAATTTGGTGGGCTGCAACACCGGAAGGTCGGCCGGCTTCTCGCCCCTCAGAACGCGGCCGGTGTAGACGCCGACCTGACGATAGCCATCCTGAACGCTCGCCCCATAGCTTACCAAACCGCCGGCGATCGCGGTGGCGCGAGATTCATAGGCAGCCGGGACCCCGGCTTTTGCCGCGAGTGCAATCAACTTGTCGCGCCGGCTGTCGAAGAACGGGCCGGGTCCAACCAGAAGAGCGCCGGCCTGGGTTTGAGCCAAGCCGTTGAAAGCGTCGTCGATCTCGCTTTCGTTATTGGCCCTCAGAATTTGAATCGACAGTCCGACCACGCGTGCCGCCTCTTCGACGTCGGTCTGGAAGCTCACGGCAGCTGGCCAATCCGAGTTAATCAGTACAGCGACGATTTTTGCTTGCGGGACTAGGTCTCGCAAAAGTCCGAGCCGCTTCGCTGCCAGTCCGCCGGAAAATATCGTCACCCCGGTGGCGTTTCCTCCGGGTTTCGCAAGACTTGTGACGAAGCCAAGCCGAACGGGATCGTCGCCGCTCAAAAACGTGATCGGAATCGTCGTCGTCGCTGCCATGGCCGAAGCAATCGAAGGGCTGTTTGCGACGATCACGGCGACCTGACGCTTGATCAGGTCGGCCGCGAGGCCGGGCAGGCGATCATATGCATTATTGGCCCAGCGATATTCGATCGCGACGTTCTGCCCCTCGATATAGCCGGTCTCCTTCAAGCCCTGCTTAAAGGCGTCTGCCATCAGCGTGTAACCGTCAGCCGATGCGCTGTTAAGAAAACCAATCACCGGCATCGCCCGCTGCTGCGCCCGCGCAGCAACCGGAACAGCAACAACCGCGCAGCCAAACAAGCGTCATAAATTCGCGTCGTCGCATGAGCGCCCCCGACGGAAACCCGTCAACCAATGCGCAATGTACCACTTTGCTAGTTGACGACTAGCGAGAAATGGCAACCAACTTATCTTAAGATATGATCCGCCCTAAGGTCCGGTATGAGGTCAAAACGGGAAAAGCTCACTGCGAGGATATGTTTTCCGCTTTGCCCCCGAGAGCGGGCATCGCGCACTGCAGTCGGCATGTCTGTTTCGTGCCAAACCCGGAAGAACGCAGGGTGAGCAAATCTCGTCCGAGATGCGCTCAAGAGCAGGCATCGAGACGGCCAGTAGTCGATCGGTGTCGCAAAAGCGACGCAGCACGGACGAGTCGGATCGCGAGTCCGCCCATGAGCAGAATTTGAACGGCACGCGGTCAGAAACCGAGCATGCGGAGCTGTTGCTTGCTGACCCGGTCGGCCGAGTCGATCGATTGCGCCTTGCGGAAATCGGCGAGCGCCTCGGCGCCGCGGCCCAGCACTTCATTGGAGAGGCCGCGGTTGTTGTAGGCTTCGACATAGGACGGACCGAATTGGATCGCTTGCGTGAAATCTGCAATCGCTTGGTTGCTGTCGCCCTTTGCGACGTAGGCTTTGCCGCGGGAGTTGAAAGCGTTGAAGTCCTTGGGGTTTATCGCGATCGCCTGGTCATAGTCCCGGATCGCGTCATCGATCTTGCGCAGCGCCGCATAGGCATTGCCGCGATTCCAATATGCCACGCCGTTCTTTGGATTGATGCTGATCGACTGATCATAGTCGGCGATCGCGCGGCGATAGTCCTTCAAGCCTTCGTAAGCGACGCCGCGGCAATTGTACCCGCCGGAATTTTTGGGTTCGCGCTTGATGACCTCGCTGCAATCCGGAACGGCGAGGTCGTATTGGCGATTGTTGCTGTAGGCAACGCCACGCGAGCTGTACAGCCAAAGCAGATTTGGATCGAGCTTGATTGCCTCGCCGTAGTCTGCGATCGCGGGCTCCCATCCGCCTTTTTTCGTGATCAACCTCTTCCTGAAGAGCGCCTGACCCCTTTGGCCGAAACCAAAGGCGTATTTCGGATCGATTGTGACCGCCTCGGTGATATCGGCGACCGCCCGGTCGAATTCACCCTTTTCCGTCCACGCCATGCCGCGGCGGGCATAGGCCCACACGTCCCTGGAATCGACCCTGATCGCCTCGGCGTGGTCGGCCAGCGCTGCGTCGTATTCATGCAGGCCGTAGTAGGCGACGCCACGGTTGTTGTAGGCCCAGCCATATTTCGGATCGATCTTGATCGCCTCGGTGCAATCCGCAATGGCCGCGTCGTGGTCCTCTTTGCCCTCGTATGCCTCGCACCGGTGCGTAAAGGCGGAGGCGTCCTTCGGGCTGAGCTTGATGGCCTCGCCGTAGTCGGCAATCGCGCGGTCGTAATCCTTCCTGTTGAAGGAGCCGCGGCCCCGGTTCGTGAAGGCCTTGACACGTTCTGCCACCTGCTCGCTTGCATCGTCGATGATGCGGCTGCAGGCCGCGCCCCCGACGTCGGGCTTGTCGGCGCTGGCGGCGCACTCGCTCCGGTCGGCCGGCGTGGCGGCCAGCGCCGGCATCGCAAGCAGCAGACCCACGCAAAGGAGCAGTCCACCTGATCCGCGCGCTGCCATGCTGTTCCCCCTCCGCCTTGCGCTCCGACGCGACACGTACGGGCGTGATGACTTTAGCCCCAACGGCAGACATTCTGCCATCGTCAACCTAGGTCCGAGTCGGCATGTCTCAAAAGTACCAATATGCGACATTGAGGCTAACCCGATACGCTGGCTATTCGATCACCTCGTCGGCGCGACCAATCAACGTCGCCGGCAAATCGAGGCCAAGCGCTTTCGCAGTCTTCGCATTGATGGCCAGCTCGAATTTGGTCGCTTGATAAAAGGGGATGTCTCTCGGATTAGCGCCTTTGAGAATTTGATCGACGAGGTTGGCGAGGCGGCGAAAAGCGTCCAAAAGGTCGATTGAATAGGACATCAGTCCGCCAACTTCGACAAAGTCGCGATACGGATAAACTGCGGGAATCGAGCTCTTCGCAATCAGTTCGACGAGCGGCACTAGATAGGTGATGTGCTCAGGTTCGTCAGACACTATTATCGCATCTACTCGGTCTTGCCTCAGCGTGGAGAATACACGACGGTACTCTCCTTCGTTAAAGGTGACCAAAAGTTCGCCTGTTAGGGAAATTCCGGCCCGTTTGGCTGCTTCGCGTGCCGCCGCGCCGCTCGGTCTTTCCCAACCTCCTCGCGATGCGAGGTAACCAGCATTAGATGGTTTCGATGTCGCCTCGACTAGAAGCCCGATACGTTTCCCCAGGATTTCCAATCCCGCATCGACTGTGACGCCTGTGATGTTGCCGCCCGGATGTGCAATGCTTGGCACAAGTCCTGTGGCGATCGGATCGGCAGTTATTGTCACAATCGGGATTGTTGGCGTCGCCGTTTTGAACAACAATGCGAGTGGGCCCGCAATCGAGAAAATCAGATCGGGATGCGAGCTAACGACTTCACGGGCCAATCCGATATAGCGCTCAGGGCGTCCCTCGCCTGAATATCGTTCGACCGCGAGGTTCTGGCCCTCAACGTAGCCAAGACGGCTCAACTCCTCGAAAAAGGCCTTGAAAGCCGCAGGACCATTTATGGTTAGGTCGTCGACCTTGGCCGACGGGTGAACCATTGCGACGCGCTTCGTCTTTGCTGGTTGCTGCGCTCGTACGGCGAGCGGCCATGCAGCCGCTACACCGCCTACAAGCGTAATGAACTCGCGCCGCTTCATTGCGCTGTCCCCAATGCCGACGGACGGAACATAGCATAATTCCCGCCTGTACGGCTGGCAGATGTCCGAGATGGGTCAAAGCCGACTTCGAGCATCGACCGGTTGAGCCGGCATCATAATCTCGGACATGGTTTGCGTCGCACCTGTTTCGCGTAGCAGGGTAACTGAGGCAGTACCCCCGCCCGTGATCACGCAGGTCAGGCGCGCGTCCCGACCGCCGGCGGAGCCTTCTTCTTCAGCTGGTCGACACGCGAAAGGAACAGTCGGAGAATTGGCGAGATGTTGGTCTTGTTGTAGCCGATGACGAGATCGATCGTCGGTGCCTCGCCATCGAGCGGACGGCTGGTCACGGACCCCGGCAGGAAGTTCTTCACATAGGCGGGCAGCAGCGCCACGCCCCCGGTCGATGCGACCAGGGACATCGCCATCGCCAGATTATCGACCCTGTGCACTGGCCGGAAATCCATCCCCGATCGTTTCAGGTAGTCATCTATAACCACCTGAAGCGTGGGAGCCGTGTTCGACATGCCGATGAATATCTCATCGGCGATGTCTTGAAGCGCGATGGCTTTCCGCGACGCCAGGCGATGATCGCTCGGCATGGCAATGACAAGCGGCTCCTTGACGATGAGCGTATAGTCCAGGTCGGGCATTTGCATTTCGCGGCGCATGAAGGCCAAGTCGAGCTTTCCCCTCAGCAGAGCCTGGGCAAGATCGGGAGAATATTGGCTGGAGACCGAGACCTCGATATTGGGCAATTCATCTCGAAGGATGCGCATGGCCTTCGGAAGCCAATCCATCTCCTGCCCAGTCAAAAATCCGAGGGCAAAGGTCGGTTTGGCTGGGTGAGCGGCCCGCCGCGCCGCCTCAATGGCTGCCTCCACCTCCGCGAGCGCCAACCGCGCATGATCGAGAAAGGTCCGCCCGGCGGCGGTCAATTCGATGCCATGCACGCTGCGGCTCATAAGCTGAACGCCGACCTCGTATTCGAGATCGCGGATTTGCCGGCTGAGGGAAGGCTGCGCAGTGTGCAGCCGTTTCTCGGCCGCGAGCGTAAGGCTGCCCTCCTCGGCGACCGCGACGAAATAGCGTAGGTGCCGTAGCTCCATAGCGCCTTCCATATCTTCAAGGCATGCCCCCCTACTTACAAAGTCTTTGGCGCAGGCGCTAGGGGCTCCCACTTAGCCCTGAATGGAAGCGCTCTCGGGAGACGCCCGTGGGCAATCATCAGCTTCCGGCGCTGCCATTCATGCTTTGCCGGTAGGAAGCGCGAAATTGTGAGGAACGGAAAATGAGCAAACCAGTCGTATTGATCACCGGTGCTTTGACCGGTATTGGCCACGCCACCGCCATTGCCTTTGCAAAGCAAGGCGCGCGAGTCGTGGTCTCAGGCCGGCGCGACAAAGAGGGCAAGGAGCTTGTCGAAGCCCTGCGCTCGCTCGGCGCCGAGGCCGACTTTGTCCGCGCCGATGTGCGCAAGGAGGATGACGTCCGCGCTCTGGTCGACAAGACCGTCGCGCGGTTTGGCCGCCTCGATGTCGCGGTGAATAATGCTGGCACCGAAGGCAAGGTCGGCCCGATCACCGACCAGACCGCGGAAAGCTATGCCGCGACATTCGACACCAATGTTCTCGGCGTGATCCTGAGCATGAAGCACGAGGTGCGCGCCATGCAGGGACAGGGCAGCGGCAGCATTATCAACATCTCCTCGACCTACGGGCACGCGGCTGCGGCGGGGGCCTCCATCTATGCCGGCAGCAAGCACGCCGTCGAAGGCATCACCAAGTCGGTGGCGCTCGAGATCGCCAAGTCGGGAATCCGTGTGAACTGCGTGGCGCCCGGCCCTACCGACACTGGCATGTTGACCCGTTTTACGGGCACGCCGGAGAATAAAGCGGCTCTGGTGACGAGCGTCCCGATGGGTCGGCTCGGTCTCTCGGAGGAACTCGCCAACGCGATCGTCTTTGTCGCGTCGGACCAGGCTTCATTCGTCACCGGCCATGTCCTCAACGTGGATGGCGGCAAGACCGCCAACTGATCCCGTCCGGGCGCGGAGGTTTGCTCCGCGCCCGGCGAAGCGCCATTCCCAACTCAGAAGGATGCTGATTATGGCTGACAAGCCGGTGAAGGTTCCGGGTCCTGATCACCCGATTACGATCGAAGCGAATTCGTCTCGCGTCAGGGTCACGGTCGGCGGAAAGCTAATTGCCGACACGTGCGATGCGTTGACGCTTCGCGAGGCGTCTTATCCGCCCGTTCAGTATATCCCTCGTCGGGATGTCGATATGGCCGCTCTCACGCGTAGCGAACACACGACGTATTGTCCCTACAAGGGCGACGCTTCCTACTACAGCATTCCGGCTGGCGGGGATCGCGCGCTCAATGCAGTGTGGACTTACGAGACCCCATTTGATGCGATGGCGCAGATCAAGGATTACGTTGCCTTCTATCCGGACCGTGTCGACGAGATCGGCTAACTGACGCCGGCGCGACGTCAGATTTGAGCTTTTCACGCATGGCGAATCATCACAGGCATGACCAATGTCCGCTTTGCTGGCGCAGCACGGACGCAATTCGGACCAGGCCAAATCCGAAAGGTGCCAATAACGAAAATGTCGAAGATGCTGTGAAGCAGCATCGGAACTTTCGGATGTGTGCAAGATTAGGTCGACCGTGAGGAGGGCGTCATGGCCCCGATCACGAGCGCGAGGGGCCGGGCGCGGCGTAGGCGCGGCGGTTCCTGTAGGCCGTCGCTTTCAATCAGGACAACGCGACGCCCGTATCGTGCCGACAGGCGACATCAAACGCTTCGATTCGACCAAACGCCCGCTTTCAACCGAACGTTCGCTTGGGTCAAAAGGCGAAGTACCAGACCTGTTAGACCAGGTCCGCTCTGACCATAACTCCGGAAAGTGAGCCAGTGTGATCGCCCGCGCCCGCGCGAGCCGCACTAATGCGCGCGACCGCACGGTGCGAGAACTTCCCCCTGCATCAATCCTTTGCCATCATCCGGTCGCACCGAGGACAATCATATGGCGCGCCTTTGATCGCATGTTTGATGGCATCCAGAAATTCTTCGCGCTCGCCATCAATTTCGCCGTTCTCCCAGCGATTCGTTCCGATCGCATAGGCGAGCCTATTGGCCTCATCATTGCCCTGATCCAACACCCAGTCAGAATGACCGGGAAAACTGCATTCTCTTAAGGCTTTTGCCTGCAGAGCGACCTCGATGGCTTGAAAATGGAGCCCTTCAAAGCGCCCCATGTCTCTTTTAACCTGACTCATATGCAACTCCCGCATCGAACAGGCCCATAAACTAAGATGAACGGGCGGCTTTTTAATGGCGAACACAACCTCCGAGTTAGCCACCGAAAAATAAACTTAGAGCTTGAACCCGGCCTCGATGCTGGCCGCGCTGATCCCGGAGCTGAAACGCCAGTCAGACCAATGGCCTGAAACCAATTAGAGAAGTCACGATTGGCGCCAGTTAGACCAGTTAGAAATGTCACTCGGCAGGCAGGGGACAGGGCACGAGACCCCATTTGATGCGATGGCGCAGATCAAGGATTACGTTGCCTTCTATCCGGACCGTGTCGACGAGATCGGCTAACTGACGCCGGTGGCCTAGCTTGAGAAGCGCGACGCGCGCTATCAGTGCGCGGCGCCGTCACCCGCGAACCTGGCGTCCGGTGCCAACGCCAGTTCCGCGTCGGCGACGACATAGCGGACATAGCGGTAGTCGTGGATGAAGCTGATCCGGTCGCCGCGCCACTCGAGCCACATCATGTAGCTGGGCTTCGGATCGGCGCGGTCTTTGAACACCGCGATCACCTCGCGGCCCTCGAGCCAGGCTGGGGCGAGCCACACGCCATCGAACTTGTCATAGATGGTGAAGAACATGCCGACATCAGCGGAGCCGACGCGAAGTGGGTACGTGGACTGATGGAGTTTCACATCGTCGGCCAGCAGCGCCCGCAGGCTGTCCCAGTCCCGCTGGTTGAACAGCGCGACATAGCGCGCCACCGCAGCGGACGCCGGCTGCGCGTCCGGAAGCGGACCGGCTTGCGCGTTGATCTCCCGCAGACGCGCGCGACCCCGCGCCAGATGGCCCTTCACGGCGTCGACCGTGAGGTCGAGGAGAGCGGCGATCTCGATCAGCTGTTCGTCGAGCACGTCCTTCAGGATGACGACGCTGCGCTGCAGCGTGGGAAGCTCCGCAAAGCGCGACACCGCGGTCTTGACCGCTTCCTGGCGCATCAGCATCTCCACCGGGTCAGGGATTGCCGGGTCGACAATGTCCAAGGCCGCCTCGATCGGTTCGGCCATGCGCACCGCCCGACTGCGCAGCAGGTCGAGGGCGCGGTTGTGGGCAATCCGGAATAGCCAGGGCCGAAGCGGCGGCGTCTGCTCCGGGTCCTTCAACTCAAGGTCCTGCAACGCCACCAAAGCTCGGGCGAGCGTGTCCTGCACGACGTCCTCGCCGTCGATGACCGATCCCATCAGACGCGCGCAATAGCGGTGCAGTTCGGGCCGCAGCTCGCCGGCCTCGGCGAGCAGCCCCGCCAGGCGGTCACGGTTCGGCGAGGACCGTCCCGCGCTCAAGCCGCTGCTCCCTCGAGCATTGTTATCCCCGTGTCGCCCTTGAGCCCGAAGGCGAAGCCGCCGGCATATTTCGGGTCGTCGAGCACGGAAACGACTTTCTCGCCGAACTCCCGGGGCGGCATCGGCGCGCCGAAGCGCGCCAGGAACTCGTCACGCTGGATGCCCATGGCGCGCGCGTAGGCGTTGGCGCCCGCGTTGCCGACGCCGGTGTCGCCGACCATCTGCTGCGGCACGATGGTCTGGAAGCGGATCCCGAGGACCTTCTGCTTCGAGACGCCGTTGGCGTACTGCGCCATGAACCAGAGCATGCGCTTGGCGCCGCCATAGCCGCCCGACAGCGGCGATCCGTTCTGGGCAGCACCGCTCGACCCCACCAGGACGCGGCTTCCGGGCTTGAGCGGCAGGTTGAGCGCCGTCTGCAGCCAATAGAGCCCGGCCTTGACGTCGGTCTCCCAGGTCGCGGTGAAATCCGCCCAGCTGATCTGGTCCAACCGCGCCATCGGCGGCGGCGTGCCCGCGTTCAGCACCAGGATGTCCGGGCGGATCTCAGCCAGGATGCGGTGGGCGGCGGTCTCGTCGGTCACGTCGGCGGAGATGGTGGCGACGCCCAGCCGGGCGCGAACGGATCGAAGCGCATCGGCGTCGCGGGCGACGACCGTCACGTGTGCGCCGTGCGCGACCAGGGCTTCGACCAGTCCGAGGCCAAGGCCACGGCTTCCGCCGGTGACGACGACATTCTTGTCTTTGAGGCTCATCGTTTCTGCTCCAGTGTTTGGGTGTCTAGCTGTAGCCAAGACGATTGAGGTTCGGAAAAAGAGTCAATCAACGCCGCCGGCATCCTACCGCGGGCCCGCGCGCAAGGCTTCGATCAGCTTCGAAACATGCCGGGGCCGGCCGACACTGGATGCAATGCGGCTTTATTCCCAGCTGTCGAGCTTGATTTCGTTTGGCGCGGGGGCGCCCTTCCCGGTTTCGAGAAGCGACTTCAGGCTCAACAGAAAGACCGCCCACTTGGTGCTGCAATGGTGCATGAACTCCACCGGCTCCTTCCAGCCCTGATGCTTGAACAGGATGATGATCCAGTCGCCTTCCTGTCGGAGGTCGAAACTCACCTTGGTGCCGATCCATTCGGCGGGCCCGTCGACCACTTGCCACAGCACGCGCTTGGCGGGATCAAGCTCAAGCACCTTCATGTCGATGCCGCCGGCCCCAAAACGGAATTCAATAACCCCGCCGACCTTGCTTTCGCCTCGCGTGTCGGTCGTCCACCAGCCGGAAAGCCCTTTGAGCGAGGTCAATGCCTTATAGGCACCATCCAGCGACGACGATTTGATTCCGACTTTGTGTAAAATATCGACCATGTTCGATTCCTCTTTCTAGTGTTGGCTGCTGCACAAGCTTCCAATAGGGTCTCGCGCCAGGATCTCGCCATGTCGCCTCCGCGTGTCCCAAGCGATCGGCGTCCGCGGAACGTCCAATGATCGATGCCGCAAATTGTCACAATGCGGGCGACAACGGAGGGTCGATTCTTGCGCTTCAAGGCGTGCAGGTGCCGGAGCGGAGACCTCAAAATGCGAACGCCAAAAGGGCGAAGAAAACCCGCCGATGTCGACGACGTGTTCACCGGCTCGCGCCGGATCGAGTTGGACTGGCCCGGGCTCGCCGCCAAATACGCCTGGCTTCCGCCCTATGAGGGCGCCGCACGAACGACGCCGAATACGCTGCAGATCGTATTCTCATCCAACGCCGGCGTCGCGATGGAGTACGATCGGATCGTGCATGATCTGACCGCTGTGACGGGTGGGCTCTATATCGTGGGTTCCGAGCCGACCACTTTGCTGAACGTTCCCGGCCACAGCGAAATCCTGAGAATGCACCTCGACATGTCCATGCTGCGGTCGGCGGCGGAACGCGAGAACATTCGCCATTTCGAGCTCGAGCCGACGCTGCGCCGGCAGGGCCGGGTCACGCTGTCGCACGATCCCGTGATTCTGGGTGTCGGTCACGTTCTGCGGCGCGCCTGCATGAGCAAGGTCGCGCTCTCGGACATCGAGGCCAATCATCTGGCGCATCTCTTGGTCCAGCGCGTGCTGCTGCTTCAGCACGGGATCGATTCGCGCCGGTCCAGGCCGGCCGCACGGCTCGGCAACAACGCGATCCGCATCGTGTTCGATTTCATCGAAGCGAACCTCGAGAGCATCATAACGCTTGATCATCTTGCCTCGCTCGTCGGGTTGAGCCCGTTTCACTTCGCGCGTTGCTTCAAGAATTCGACAGGGCTCGCACCGCATCAATACGTGCTGGCCCGGCGAATCGACCTTGCCAAGCGGCGCCTCGTCACCTCGAAAGCTGCAGTCCGGGAAATCGGCTGGTCGGTCGGGTTCGAGAACATCAGCCACTTCCGGCGGCAGTTCGCGTCCCAGATCGGGGTCGTTCCGGGTGACCTGCGCAAGGCCATTCTGGTGCTGAATGGGAGCGCCCGAAAACAATAGCGCAAGATCCCGAGAACGCCTGCCCGCGCGCGCCACGTCAGACCTCACATCGGCGGCATCTTGTCGAATATCGGCAGGGCCGGATCGATATGGTCCCAGGTGTAACCGCGCATGCCGTACGTCACCATTTGCGGCTTGTATCGGCCTGGATCGTCAAGGCTTGCGGCGTGCACGGTGAACAGATCAGGCATGGCCGCAAACGTCAGATATACCGGCGATCCGCAAGCGGGGCAGAAGCCGCGCGTCTTCACATTGCCGCTATCGCCAACGATGTCCCAATGCTTCGCTTCGCCCTTGAGTTTCACGCTCTGCTTGCTCGGGAAGGTCAGATAGGATCCGTGCCCGGTGCCGCTCTTCCGCTGACAGTCGCGACACTGGCAGTCGTTCATCACCATCGGCTCGCCAGAGATTTCATAACGGATCGCGCCGCAGGCGCATCCGCCGGTATAAGCCTCACTCATGTCATCTCTCCTAGCATCCTGCCCACCGGCGATGGCGCCGACGTTTTGGACAAATTTCTTCCAAGCTTCGCCCACGGTCTTGAAAGCAGAATCGTTGTTCGGCGGGACGAGATCAGCTTCAGCCAAGGCGCCGAATGGAACGCGCTCATCAGCAAGTACATCGGGACCATTCCGCTCAGCGGTGACGCTTCATGCGCGGCCGAGCAGAGCATATCCGCCGGGCCGCCACCCACGCCCGTAAGCAGCGCCATGATGGCGAAGGTCGGCGCGGCCGCCAGGCCTAGCCAGCCGGCTGCGCCGAGGGCGTGTACCTGGCTGCTCTCATGACGGATCGCGCCGCTGCCGGATCCGCCGCAATAAGCCTCGCTCATGCTTTCTCTCCTGCAGTAATGCGCGGTTGGGCCAGCGGCGTCAGGCGCTCCTCACCGGCGCCGCATCGGCGATCGCGCTCGTCAGCATATTAATTTTCGCGGTTCCGGAACGCCGCCTCTCCGGCATCTGACACCTCGACCCACTTCTTGTCGGGCGCTGCGTCTGCGACGTAGTTGTCGTGCCAGTTCCACCACTTGTACGTCGGGGTCTTGGGATAGCCTTCGGGCGAGTCCTCCCACTCCTCCTGGCGCCCGAGCGGCGTCACGTCGAGGTAGCTCCAGGTGCTCCCCATCGCCTCGTCACCGCGGGAATTGATGAAGTAGGTGCGGAACACGCGGTCGCCGTCGCGGAAAAACACGTTGGTACCGTGCCACTCGTCCACGCCGAAGTCAGCGTCGAAGCCGTCCGTCAGGGTATACCACGGCATCTCCCAGCCCATCCGCGCCTTCACGCGCGCGATGTCGGTCTGTGGCGCGCGTGAAACGAACGCGAGCGTGGTGTCGCGGGCGTTCAGATGGGCGACGTGGGCGACCTGGTCGGCCACCATGGAGCAGCCGCGGCAGGCATGCTCGGGCCACCCGAACACCCCGGGCTCGAAAAAGGCGCGGTAGACGATCAGCTGACGGCGGCCGTCGAACAAGCCGAGCAGGCTTGCCTTGCCCTCGGGCCCGGTGAACGCGTAGTCCTTCTCTACGGCCACCCACGGCATCCGCCGACGCTCGGCGGCCAGCGCGTCACGCGCGCGGGTCAAGGCCTTCTCCTTCACGAGCATTTGCTCGCGTGCGGCCGCCCACTCCTGGGGCGACACGATCGGTGGGATGTTCATTGCGATCTGCTTCTTCTCAGGTGATTTCTGCATTGTTGATCTCCTCTTTGCCGAGATAATTGTTGACCCGCTTCGCGCCTCTCCTACCCAGGACGATCGAGGCACGGAAAAGGAGTCAGAACCTTCTCGGCCTCGAGCCATTCCACCCGGGGCGCAAGCCATTCTTCAGGTGTTGCGGTCTTAAGGGCGGTCATGGTTTTTCTCCATTGGTCGGTGCGGCTTACCCCCAACCCCGGCTTTGCTCAGCGCTTGTCATACTCGTCATGGCGGCGGAACCAGGCGCCGCTCTCATTGCGTCCCTTCGGCGCGCGGTCGAGCCATTGGTACATGCCCCAGAGGCCGTCCAGTCCGCGCACATAGGTGGAATAGGTGTGGTAGATGACGCCGTCCTCAAGCACGAAAGCGCTCAGGCCCGGCCTATCGAGCGCGTAGGTGGGCGCGTCGGTTCCGCACATGGCCGCGAACTGGGCGACGGGCTCCGGGACCGGTGTCAGATCCAAGGCGTGGCCGCCGCGCTGGTAATTGTAATCGACGGTCCCCTCGCGCTGTTGCTGCTCGGTGAACGAGACGTTGAAGTCGAAGTTGAAGTCGCTGCCGAGCGAGGACGCCCAGGGAAACGTCCATCCCATCCGCTGCTTGTAGGCCTGCAGCTTCGCGAGCGGTGCCCGCGACACCGCCGAAAACGCGACGTCGTGGTTCTCCAGATGGACGATGACGCCGTTGAATCCGTCCGCGATCGACGAGCAGGACGGGCACCCCGACTTGTAGTCGGGCCCGAACATGAAGTGGTAGACGAGGAGCTGCGAGCGCCCTTTGAAGAGGTCTTCAAGCGAGACGCTCCCTTCATCGGTTTCGAATCGGTACGCCTTGTCGACCCGGACCCACGGCAGTTGCTGCCGTCGCCGCGCCAGCTCGTCGCTGCGCCGCGTCAATTCCTTCTCCTCCTTGAGCAGCCCGAGCCGGGCTGTCAGCCACTCTTCACGCGTTCCGGTCATGTGTTTTGTCATCGTTCTTGTCTCTATTTGGTGTTCCATCGTCGTCGTGAAATAGATTAGGGCCGGGCATCGAACGGTGGGAGTGACAAGTGTGGCGGGATTTGAATGGACTCCCTGATCACGGCCGCGGCGCGTGCGCTCGCGGCGGGTGATCCCCTCGGCGCGCTGAACCGGGTCGCCTTGCGTGACGACCCGCCTGCCCTCGCGCTTCGCGGCATCGCGATGGCGCAACTCGGCGATCTCGTTCGCGCGAAGGCTCTGCTGCGACGAGCGGCGCGCGCCTTCGGTCCGAGAGAGGCCGTGGCCCGCGCGCGGTGTGTCGTCGCCGAGGCCGAGATCGCGCTGGTCTCGCGCGACCTGGGCTGGCCCGCGAAGGTGCTCGGCGCCGCGCGCGCGACACTCGAAGCGCACGGCGACCGGGTGAACGCCGCGCATGCGCGGTATCTCGAGGTCCGGCGCCTGCTTCTGATCGGACGCCTCGACGAGGCCGAGCGTACCATCGCCAAGCTCGACCCCGCGCCCTTCCCGCCCGCCTTAAAGGCCGCCCACGAGTTGGTCGTTGCGGGGATCGCGATGCGACGCCTCCACACCAACGCGGCGCGGGCTGCGCTCGCGCGCGCCGCGCACGCCGCGCGCCACGCCGGTATCCCTGCGCTGACAGTGGAGGTCGAAAGCGCATCCCTCGTGCTAGACACGCCCGCGGCGCGCCTGATTGCGCGGGGCGAGGAGCGCCTCCTCTTGCTCGACGAAGTTGAAGCGTTGCAGGCGTCGAAAGCGCTGGTCGTGGACGCGTGCCGCAATGTCGTGCGTGACGCACGCACGGTGATCTCGCTCGCAAGACGTCCGGTGTTGTTCGCGCTCGCACGCGCGCTCGGCGAGGCGTGGCCCGCCGACGTGCCGAGGGGCACGCTCCTCGCGCGGGCATTCCGGGCCAAGCACGCCGATGAATCGCACCGCGCGCGCTTGCGCGTCGAAATCGGGCGGCTTCGCAGAATGCTGCGGCCGCTGGCCGACGTGAGCGCGACCAGCCAGGGATTTGCGCTGGTGCCACGCCGAGCCCGCGAGATCGTTGTGCTGGCACGACCCGTCGAAGAGCAGCATGCGGCGGTGCTCGCCTTCCTCGCCGACGGTGAATCATGGTCGAGCTCGGCCCTGGCGCTTGCGCTGGGCGCCAGCCAGCGCACCGTGCAGCGGGCAGTCGAGCAGCTTGCGGCAGCAGGCAAGGTGCAGTCGTTTGGCCACGGGCGAGCGCGTCGCTGGATGACCCCGCCCGTACCGGGATTCGCGACGACCTTGTTACTCCCCGCTCCACTGCCGAGCGACTAGGATCAAAATATGATTGATGCAAGGAAGGATGACAAAACATGGATGGCGGAAGCATGATGAGATCAGCGGCGGAAATCGTTCGTGAGTATGGACCCTTTCCGGGGGTCGACCGCGTGCATGGCGTTTCGTTTGACGGTCAGCACGTCTGGTTTGCGTCCGGAGACAAAATCAACGCGCTCGATCCCGCGAGCGGGAAGATGCTGCGCTCGATCGATGTTCCCGCGCATGCGGGAACGGCCTTCGACGGCCAGCATCTGTTTCAACTCGCCGAGGATCGCATCCAGAAGATCGATCCGCAGACCGGCCGTGTGCTCACCACGATCCCGGCGCCGGGCGGTGGCGGCTCGGGGCTCACATGGGCCGAAGGGACGCTCTGGATCGGGCAGTATCGCGACCGGAAGATCCTTCAAATCGATCCACAGACAGGGGCTGTTCTTCGGACCATCGAGTCCAGCCGCTTCGTCACCGGGGTCACCTGGGTCGACGGCGAGCTCTGGCACGGCACCTGGGAAGGTGACGAGAGCGATTTGAGGCGCGTCGATCCCAAAACGGGAGAAGTTTTGCAGACGCTCGAGATGCCGCCCGGCGTGAAAATATCGGGGCTCGAGTCCGACGGCGGCGATCAGTTTTTCTGCGGAGATGGAAGCGGCGGCAAGCTGCGAGCCGTCCGGCGGCCCAGGCGAGTGTAGCGGCGGCACGAATGGCAACCGAGCACATGTCAATCCTCCGGCAGCGTGAAGACCGCGCAAGGCGTGGCGATGCCGCGCAAGTCGTGCTCACCCAGCGGGATCAGCCTCGTGTTGGTCTCCGCTGCGACCGCGCCCGAGATCAGCACGCTGCGGCCGAGCGGCCGGCACAGCCCTTCGAGCCGGCTGACCAGGTTGACGGCGGGGCCGATCGCGGTGAAATCCAGCCGGTCGGCGGTGCCGATGTTGCCCCACAGCATCTCGCCGAGGTGCAGCGCTGCGCCGAAGGGCAGCGGCGGCAGGCCTTGCCGTTGGCGTGCCTGGTCGAGATGGGTCATGCCGGCGCGGGCCGCGGCGACGGCGCTGAGCGCGGCGTCGCAGGCGGCGGAAGGCGACCGCTCGCCGATCGGGAAAATCGCAAGCACCCCGTCGCCGATGAATTTCAGCACCTCGCCGCCGAAGGCGTGAACGGCGCCGGCGATGCGGTCGAACCAGGCGTCGAGTGCTGCGACCACCGCCTCCGGCGCCATCGCCTCGGACATCGCCGTGAAATCGCGCAGATCGCCATAGAGCAGGACCGCGCGGATGGTCTCGCCGGTCTGTCGCCGCAGCCGCCCGGCCAGCACCTGGGCCGCGCTGCGTCCGCCGAGATAAGCCTCGAGCAATGCTGCGAGGGTCGAGCGCGTGGCCAGCACGGCGAGCGGCGCGGCGGCGAAACGCGCCGCCTGGTGCAGCAGCGCGGATTCCTGCTCGGTGAGCGGCCGCAGGATCGACCAGCCGAGCAAGGGGCCGTCTGACATGGGACCGCCGACATCGTTCTGCACCACCGCGCCGCCAAGTCGCGTTAGCCAATCGCGGCCGACATCGCCTTGCCCGGGCCCGGCCGAGCCCACAGCCCCGAAGCCCAGCGCCTCGATCACCACCCCGGTGTCCGCCTGCCACAGCCAGGTGCGGCGGGCGATCATTGGATGCGGCGCCGCCAGCGTCAGCGCACCGCCGGCGAGCGGCACGCCATCGGCGGTCAGCTTGGCGCCGAGCGCGGCCAGGAAATGGTCGGCGCTATCAGCGGCGATGGCCTCGTCGAGCAGCCAGGCGAGAGTGATGGGCAACTTCATGCGGGGATCATGCGGCAGCGACGAAGACCTGTCACCGTCGCATAGTTACCAAAGTAGGCGTGTAGGCAAGAATGTGCTTTCATTATCGCGCCGCGCTCTTGTCGAAGGGAGGCTTTCTGATGATTGAACCGCTCATAGTCCGACGCGAGGTCCAAATAGCTGCGCCGCCGGCGACGGTGTTCGCTTTCCTCACCGATCCCCAGAAAATCCTGCGGTGGATGGGCACGGAAGCGACGATGGAACCGCATCCCGGCGGGCTTTACCTCGTCAACGTCACCGGCAAGGACGTCGCCCGCGGCAAGTTCACCGAAGTCGTTCCGGTCCACCGCCTCGCCTACAGCTTCGGGTGGGACGAGCGCGAAGACGTGCCGCCGGGGTCGAGCCTGATCGAGATCGACCTGATCGATCATGAGCCGGATGGAACGCTGCTGCGCATGACCCACAGCGGCCTGCCCGACGCTGCGGCTTGCGCCAACCATGAGAAGGGCTGGATCCACTACTTCGGAAGGCTGGCCAAAGCCGCCGCCGGCGGCGATCCCGGCCCCGACCCCAACCGCAAGGTCGCCTGACGCATTTTATTTCTCTGGATGTTCATTTCGACTTCGCGCTGAGCGCAATCGGCAGGGTGTCCCGAAGCTTGAGGGATCTGACCATGTCCTGCGTCGCGGTCTTATATTTCTTGAAATGAGCCGTTTCGAGATGGGTCTTATATGCATCCTTGTCTGCGTATATCTCGAACACTGTGACATGGGCCGGATTGTCTTTGTCGGATACGGAATATAGAGCCAAAACTCCCGGCTCTAACCGAACAGAATCCTCAATTATCTCCTTGGCCGCAGCTTTGTAGACTTCGAGCTGAATGGGATCGACCTCGATTTCAGCCACGCGCACGTACGGGTCATGCCCTCCATCGGCAATCGCGCGACCATCCAAAGATGATGCGATCACTGAAGCACCAAGAACGATAAGCTGCCTCGCATCCATATTTTTTGTCCTCGCAAGCATCAACGTGGCCGAACGAATTTTACTAAAACTCGACCTTTTAGCCAATCACCGATACATCCGAGATGCGTCATTCGCGACGGTTTGGCGATGTCCGCGCTTCTTCCGCTTTAGCCATGAAAGCCGACATTCATCACAAGGCTCGGCATGTCTCAAAGGTGCCACGAGCGGACGCATTTCATTTGAGCATAGGACTTTCGCTTTTCGGTTCTGAAAATGATCAGATCAAAGAGTGATGCGGCGTTGGGACAGTGTAGCTGTCGGATTACATCGATTGCGCTAATACAAATTTGAGCATTGAATTCCGCGATGATGCGCGGCTGCCGGCAGTTGTGTAAGTTTAACAGAGTGTTTTTTCGACAGAAGCGATCAACTCTGTTCTGATCGCGTGAGGCAAATCTCGATAGGCCTGCGCTCGTTAGGCGCAGTGCTGACGGAGGCCAGGAGCTAAAAACAAACCAGCAAAATGGATCAGCAGGGAGGAGCAAATGTCACGAAAACTGTCTCGAAGACAATTCGTAGCTGCTACCGCCACGACATCCGCAGCGCTCGTCGCCGCACCTTACGTGCGCGGCGCTTACGCTGCCGGCAAATTGTCGATAGGTTTCTGGGATCACTGGGTCCCCGGCGCTAACAAGACCTTGACTGATCTCGTCAATGAATGGGCTGAAAAGGCAAAGGTCGAGGTTCGGATCGACTACATCACGAGCCAGGGCAACAAACTCCTCGTGACCGTCGCCGCCGAAGCGCAAGCCAAAACCGGCCACGATATTCTGGCGATGGCGACTTGGCTGCCGCACGCCAATGCCGAGCTGCTCGAGCCCGTCAACGACATCATGGCCCCGATCATCAAGCAGAATGGCGAGGTTAACGACACGGTCAAATATCTCGGCCAAGCCAACGGCAACTGGCTCGGCGTTCCCGCCTGTTTCGGCAGCCAGATCAAGGGGCCCTGCTCGCGTATCGACCTGATGAAGAAATACGCCAATATCGACGTGCAGGCGATGTATCCGGCAGGTAGCCCGCCCAAGGCCGACAACTGGACCATGGAAACGTTCTTGAAAGCCGCGGAAGACTGCTACAAGGGCGGTTTCCCGTTCGGCGTCGGTCTCGGCCAGACCGCCGACAGCGTCGATACCGCCGGCGCAGTCTTCCAGTCATTCGGCGCAGAACTCGTCGACGCCAAGGGCGATCTGACTGTCAAGACCGACGCCGTTCGGCTCGCGCTCGATTTCTACAAGAAGCTGATCGCGTTCCTCCCACCGGATGTCTCGGCGTGGGACGACGCCTCAAACAACAAATGGCTGATTGGGGGCAGAGGAGCGTTGATCATGAACCCGCCGAGCGCCTGGGCCGTCGCCAAGCGCGATGCACCGCAAGTCGCAGAGCAATGCTGGACCCACGGCTTCCCGGCCGGCCCCATGGGCCGCTTCGCGCCTCACGTGCCTTTCTTCTGGACCACCTGGGCATTCTCAAAGAGCAAGGAAGCAGCCAAGAGCCTGCTCTTGCATCTGTCGCAGCCATCATCAATTGAGAAGCTGGTGGTCGCCAGCGGCGGCTATGATCTGCCGGCCTACGAGAAGCTCACGACGTTAAAGATCTGGGCTGAAGCGGAGCCCCCGAAGGGCACACTCTATCACTATCCCAATCCCTACAACCATCAGAAGCTGTCAATTGCGGCCTCACCGGCCCCGCCGAAGGTCGCCCAGCAAATCTACACGCAGGCGACGCTGACCAAGATGGTGCTGCGTTATGCGCAAGGCGAGCCAATGGAAAAAACGCTCGCCTGGGCGGAAGGCGAGTGCGAAGGCTTCATGCGGAGCTGAACGCGGGGATACGCCGAGTCGGTTCACGCAACGGATCGGAAGTGGCCGAGCGCGCGCAGCCTGATGCGCGCAGCGACCAGCACTGGTCGATCGCGAGGGTCGGAACCGAGAAGGGCTGAGGCTGCGGTGAGCGCATGAGGCTTTGCAGCCAGCGCTGATCACATTTGGATCGCGTAAAATCGCGCGAAGTTCATTCGACGTGTGTGCGTCGATTGGCCGCGGCCCGTGTTATTTGGTGGTCCGGCAATGAGGCCGGATTGAAAAGCAAAAGGGAAGAACAATGCTCAGGAAGTTGCTAGGTGCAGCCGCCATGGCTGCAACTGCCTATGCTTTTGTGCCCGCATATGCCGCGCACGTCCACGGCGGTGTCGGGTGCAGTAGCGAAAACCTGGCCAAAGCTGAAGGCGGAGTTGAGACGATGGCCGACGGTCCCGGCAAGTTCATGGCGGAAAGGGAAATTGCTCAGGCGCAGGACGCGATGCTCAGTGGCAAGATGAGCGGATGCGCAATGCATCTTAGCCGAGCGATGCGCTCGGAAATGGCCCAAGCCCCATATCAGGGGACCATGGCCCCAGCTCCGTTCGCAAATCCGGTTGCGCAAACCCCGGCCGAACCCACTCAACAAATTGGGTCCCAGCCAAAATGGGGATGGGAGCCGCTGCCAGGTCCAAAATAACACCAAAATAACACCAGGCAAAAAGTGGGTTAACAACAAAAATTGCGGCGGGACCCGACCGGTGTATGGCCCCGCCGCATAACTTCAGATCAGCTGCCTTGCTACAAATCTGTGTATGGCTCTGCACCCATCCACAGAAGGTCTCTGTTGATGCCGTCGGGCAAATCGCCGCTCCCTCACGTTCGTGACAATCGAGCGAGAGAGGTTTGACTTGTTCCATCACATCGGCCTCAGGGCCAATTTACCAGCCTCGGTGAGAGCGCCGCATCTGAAGATCGCTCCCATGTTTTCATGCTGTCCAACAAAATCGCCATCCCAGGAGTAATAGATGATCGCGGCCAACCGACCCTGTTCAACAAATGGCTTAAAAGCACGTCGCTCGGCTTGTATAAGCTGCAACCGCATCGCGTCATCGATGGGACAGGACTGATTTCGATTGTTGAAGGCCCACTCCGTGAGCCAGCAAGGCTTGGAATCCTTCCGACATGCGGAAAAGCCGTAATCCAGAACCGAAGCGCGGGCTGAGACCGTCTGGTGCATATCGCCATTCGGATATACGTGCACCCCATAGCCATCCACCAGTCTGTCCGATCCGTTTCGCCGCAGGAACTCGATGGTGTCCGGGATGCTGACCGTCAATTGCTTGTTGAAAGACCGTGGCTGCGGCGAACCAACATTCGCCAATCCACCCGAAATGACAGGTGTTGTTCGGTTGAGCTGCGAATGATCGCGCATGTCCTTGAGCACAGCCAGTATTCTTGCATAGGCACGATACCCCTCGGCGATGGTGTGTGCCTCCGCATCGTTGGGATTATCGAGATCGGACAGTCCCAACACGCGCCCACTGCCGGGCGCAGCAAGATCGGCATTGTATCCCGTCGTATTGAACTCATTTCCAAGTTCAAAGGCAGCGACGCGAACACCTGCGGTCTCCAATGCGGCCAACTGAGGAGCGAACCACTTTCGGAACCCCTCAGGATCGGCATCCGACAAAGCGGGTACTCGCCACTTGCGTCCCACCGCCGGGTCGACAGGACTGGTGTGTTTGCCGGTCCCTCCCTGAGTGGGATACAAAATAACCACGATACCGATACCGGCCTTATAGGCGTGGGTAACGAAACGGGTGAATCGTTCATCAATATTGGTTGGCAGCGATTCACGGATCGTCGTCACACCAGACTTGTGCAGTTGTTCGATCAAGTCGTCCTGTTGTCGTTCACTCGCCGTGCCATAACCTCTGATGTTCACTCCCATGATGGCGTCAGCCGCAACAGCGGTGCGCCCCGACAGGACGCCGAGCAGGATGCTGGCGACGACCATGATCGACGACTTCTTCATTGCGGACTCGTGTTGCTAGATGCGGAAACTGCAACCGCATCATAGCCGGCCGGTCGTAACAATCTCAGGGCGTGCCGGTTGAGCCCGCGAAATCCATCATCTCCATTAGATGCAATTGATGGGTATCGCTTCCGCCTTCCGCCTTCACTCTGCGAGCTACGGCGGACACGCAGTCGCTCGTTGAGCTACGGCGGACAAGTCGCTCCACTTATCCTGCGCGCCGAGCCGCTCCAACGCGAGAACGTGAATTGACTGGGAACGGAACAATGGGGCCTTTTGTTATCAGGCGTTGGCCGCATATCTTGAAGGAGGCTCGCATGCGCATTCCGGCTTTCGCGATTTTGATGATCGCGACGGTTTTGACGGCGGCGCCTGCTCGGGCCCAGACCTACGATCCAGCCTATCCGGTCTGCCTGCAAATCTACCAAGGCTGGAACGACTATTACTTTGAATGCGCCTATACCTCGCTGCCACAGTGCAATGCCTCAGCATCGGGCCGCGCCGCACAGTGCATCGTCAACCCGTATTACGCGGGGCGCAAAACAGCGCCGCCGCGACGGCCAGACCGGCGGCATCGCCAAGTCTACTAAAGCTCTCGTCGATTAAAGCTTGCGACAATGCAAGGCCGTAATACGCAGGCTGGGTTGAGCCTGCGAAACCCATCATCTCCATAAGATGCAATTGATGGGCATCGCTAGTTGACAAGCCGTCGATACCTCCGGAATTTTTGCTGTTTGCGAATAAGGGCGCTGCCCTCGTCAGTAATTGATCTCCATCCGCAGTCCGCGGACGTCGACTTCATTACCGTCAAGACGTGACGTGCTGTCACGAGCAGCAACCGTGCACGCACAGGCATCGATCAGATCGTCGCGGCCGATCCCGGTGCCGTAGCGTTGCGTCAGCCATTTTGAAAGTTTGACGAAGCCACGGTCAGCCAGAAGCGTGATGCGTTGATCACGGCCAAGCGCCGATTTCTTGCCTTGCAGGCGAAGCGAATGGCCGAGCTTGCGGAAGATCAACTCCGGATGGGCCTCACCGATGGTCGCCTGACGATCCGGCGTGATGAAATCGTCGACTTCCTTGATCTTGTCTCTGATATTCCAGAGCTGGCAGGACACGCCCATTCCCGGACCTTCATGCCGCCAGTAATATTGGTTGGCAGAAGCCTGGTCTGGAAATTCCCAGAGGTTTCGTCGCGCGCCTGGGAACACGGAGGCGCCGACCAGTGCACGCGCGCGGATGTCGCATGTTCGGTGGCCGGACATCTTCAGGCCGATCGGCATGTCGATCATCGCCCGCTGGTGCGGCATCGAGAGCAGCCTGCTCAGGCTCGATGAATAGTCGAATCCTTGATGGCCTTGATCATCGATCCAGGCCGCGACCCAGCCTCCGCGAAATCCGTCAAGCCCGAGATAATGGGCCACTCGCTTACTCCCATTCGATCATATCCGGGGCCTCGAAGCACGTCATCACGACCAACCCGAACGACACCTGTCACATGATGCAGGTTGCCGCGCGCCGGCTTCCCGCTTGATTGTCACGATCGCGCGTCCAGTCCCTTGCCGACCAAAGCCTGAAGATACGGAATCACGGCATCGAGCACCTCATCGGAAGCTTGTTCGGGCAGAAGATGACCGCAGGCAATGTTGAAGCCGCGCACGTCATCCGCCCAGCGGCGCCATACGTCAGCGGCCGTCAGCGCGCCGGTCTCCATCCCGCTGGCGACCAGCCGTTCGGCTGCCCACAACACCATTACCGGACACTTGATCTTGCGCCCGGCAGCGCGGTCAGCTGTGTCATGATCGACATCGATGCCATAGGCTGATCGATAGTCTTCGATGATCGCGTGACGCACCGAAGCCTCCCGAAACGCTTCGCGATAAGCTTCCACGGCGCGTGGATGGAGCTTTTCGATCCCGCCGGACATCCGATCCAGCGCGGCATCGAGGAAGGCGTCGGGATCGCCTGCCAGGAGGCGCTCGGGCAGATCACCGGGTTGGGCGAGAAGAAACCAATGGAAGGCCCCGTTGGCAAACTGCCGGTCCACCGCTGGCCAGACGTCGAGCGTCGGCACCACGGCAAGGGAACAGTAGGCACTCACATGCTCTGGATAATCCAGCGCGAGCCTGTATCCGACCCGCGCGCCTCGATCGTGGCCAATGACAGCGAAGCGGTCATGGCCGAGCGACCGCATCATGGCCACGAGTTCGTCGCCCGCGGCCCGCTTGTGCCAGGGCCCGGCGTCGAGCACCCGGCTGTTCCCGTATCCCGGCAGGTCGGCGGCGATGACGGTGAAATGTTCCGCCAATGCCGGGCCAACCTGATGCCAAGTCACGTGGCTTTGGGGATAGCCATGCAGCAACAGCACCGGAGGGCCCTCTCCTCCGATCACGCCGGCGAAGTGGACACGAGACGTCTTGCAATCCAGAGCAGAAAACCCGCTGAACAAGGGGCCGGTCGGATCGGTGGGCATGGCTGCCGTTCTGGCCTTCATCAATTCCTCTTTGACATGTTCTGACCTGGTAAATGCATCTCGGACGCCACTCGCCTGACGCCCTATCGGCCGAGCTAACTTAGGGCTCTCGTGCTCTCACGCGCCAGCGAGGTCGTCTGAACCGCGAAGGACGCGATTGATTGGCAAGGCGATCAATTCCGGCAGGGAATAACTGCGCGCGCTACTGGACTACTTTCCAGCAAACGCGTGGGCCAATCGTCAGCACTCAATCAGCGCGAAATTACTTGCATGGAGGGCTCGATGCCCACCACCGCCATCGCGACGCGCCACCGGACCAACAGGAGGAAGGCAGCAGCTTGAAGCCGTAAACCGATGGCGCTTGTTGCGTCGGTTCCGGCGACGGTGCTTCGGCAACCCTTGGTTTGGGACGACAGTCGGAAGATTCGTCTGACGACCGTGGAGAACCGTTTGCTGTGTCGCCCCCTGCTCCGCATGGTGCGCGCGGCGCGTTGGTGGCCGGCCTGGCATCGCTCAGCATGCGACGACCAGCCACCGGCGGCGGCGGTGGCAGCGGCAGCCTCGGCGGCCCGGCATTCTTCGCCGCAATCGGCCGATTGCCGCGCCGTGCCGGGGGTGGCTCAGGCATCTCAGCGGCTTCCCGGTAACGTATGACCTCCGGCACGGGCGGGTACGAGCCTCGTCCCGCCGCGATCTCACGCTCCGGCATGGGCGGGTACACGCCTCGTCCCGCCGCGATCTCACGCTCCGGCATCGGCGGGTACACGCCTCGTCCCGCCGCGATCTCACGCTCCGGCATCGGCGGGTACATGCCTCGTCCCGCTGCGATGTCACGCTCCGGCACGGGCGGGTACACGCCTCGTCCCGCTGCGATGTCACGCTCCGGCAATGACGGCTCGTTAGGGCGAGCTTCGTCCGTCACTTCGATGGTCGTCTTGTCCGGACCTTCCTCTTGCACCAGGGCGAACAGTTGTGCGGCATGATGGGGGTGCAGCCGTACGCAGCCATGCGATGCTGGTCCCCCCAGTCGATCGATCGCGTTGCTGCCGTGGATCGCGTAGCCCTTGTGGAAGAAGATCGAATATGGCATCGGCGAGTTGTAATAGGCGGTGGAGAACCAGTTACGCTCCAATCGCTGCGGAGCGTAGACGCCACTTGGGGTTGCCGTCTCGTCGCGGCCGGTGGAGACGGGCCAGATAAAGCGCATGTAGCCGTTCTGGATGACCAGCATGCGCTGCGTCGCTTTATCGACCAGAATGTCGAGCCTTGCCTCGGCGCTTTCGATGCCGGTTAGCCACGCCAGTGCTGCAGCAAGGATCACAGCCTGGTGACGCATGACGAATTCCACCGGTTTTTGCCGCGGCGATAGGGCAGTTGAATCGGGGTGCTTTTTTGTCTGAAATTGGACGGGGAACCTGGCCGCAAGCTGGTCCGCTTGCGGAAAGACCGCAAACTGCTTGTATAACGGGCAGTTAGCGACAGGCGCTAATTATTTACCATGTTCCGTAACGCTCATCGCGCGGCTCATGTTGGGCATTGGTGGTCGGCATTCGATCGTTTCTGCACGGGATGAGTTTATTTGCCGAGCCGAATTCGTGATAGTTGCGGTAAATTCTGCCACAGTGCGGCCTAGGATGTGGCATTGACCCGCCGCCTGCCCAAACAGTGTCGAAATTTCGGCACTGGGGCCCGCGCCACGCAACACGCGGTACACATCACTGCGCAGTGAACGTGAAGGGCGTGCCTGCCAAACCACAATAGCCCCTGCGCGGCTCTGGTGGGGGCGATCCCTTGCGCTGCTCCGATGGGGATCCCTTGCGCGGCTCTTGTGATGGGGGTGATGGGGGCGGATCTTTGGTCTCCCATCGCCACATCATGCAACCCGACCCCTGGCATCGGAAGAAATGCCCCCTCATCTCGTGATGCAGGCGGGGGAAAAAGATTCGATACATCATGTTTCTAAAGCGGGCAGAGCGGCCCGGATTGGAGCGATTGAACGCAAAGGGCCTGGCTTCCCAACGAAGCCGGATCATGGGGCACCATTTCTTCATTATTGCGTCTTGTTCGGTCACGAGCATGCGAACTCCTCCATTGCAACGACGGCGTCCATCAACGCGAGTGCCGGCTCGCCGCCAAAGCCAGCGAACGCTCCCGGAGGTGTTTTTCACCCATGAGATTTGTCACATCCCATAAACCCCCGTCGAAACCAGTGTTCTGCGCGACGAAAGCTTCGCCGCCTTAAACGCTCCAACTAAAGCCCTCAAAAATGCCAGAATCGGACGTCCTTTTAGGCAGCATCGCACCATGGCTTGAGTCGGACGTCCGGGGTAGCAAACAGCGTAGTCCAGTCCAGCATCACAATCTTTCACTCTAGCACCACAAGCGAAAGCGCACGCGAGAATTGCGAGTGAGAAAGCATGCTTCTCGGGCCACATATCTCAGACGTGGCCCTTGAGCTTGCGACAAGATCTCGCACGTTGACGGTTGCGATCGACCAAGCCAGGTTTTTGGCGTTTCGTCGCAGCGCAAGGAGATATGCGCAGTGAACTTTGGGTTTGTGCTTTCGCTCGTGCTGGTGATCCTTGCGGTCGTTGGCGTGTTCATCGAGATACAGATTGTCAGCAATTACGCCTTCTGGTTCGCGGTCGCCGCCTACGTCATACTCGCGGGATCGAGGCACTAGAGCGGAATGACTTTTCCTCGAATCGTCATCCTGTTCGATCGTTTTGTTTGAGTATGATCTCCGCGCAAACGCTTCGCGTTTGTCGCAAGGGAAAACCGGTGCCCACCCATCGGGTCGTGGCCCGAGGGCATGCTTTTCGCTCGCGACAAACGCGAAGCGTTTGCGCGGAGATCATGCGCTGGCCAGGATTGGCCAGCATTCCGCCGTCGCAGCCATAAGAACGGCTTAGTATTCGCCCCCGTCCCAAACCGGCGCTGGCGGCCGCGGCGCCTCTTCATATCCATCGGTGGCGTAGAGGGACGGCGTTGGCCAGCGGCGCCCGACACCGCCATAGCCATAGCCGCCCCGATAGCCCCCGTACGGATAGTAGCCATAGTGACGCCGATAGCCCCCGTACGGATTATAGCCGTAGTGACGGCGGTAGCCCCCGTAACCATAGCGCCGCTCGGTATATTCGCGTTCGACATAGCGACGCTCGTAGACAACGCCTGATCGCGAGACTGAACCGCAGCGCCGGTAACAGCCGCACGCGGAGCACCCATTGTAGTAGCGGCGCGCGTAGCGGTAGGGCGAGTAGCCGTAGCCGCAGCGGGAGCGATAGGAACAGGGATTGGAACCGTAATTGTAACCGTAATTGGAATCGTCATAGTAACCGGCTTGCGCGGGTGCTGTGACCGCGAACGAACCGAGCAATGCGAGGACGCCTGCTACGATCAGTGCCAATCGGCTGCGCCCTGGCGGGCGGACGGTCGCAGGACTGTTCATTGTAACCTCCAACATGCGAGGATCTGATCGCGCCACACTCGTGGCGAAAAATTCGACCAAAGTGCGACCGGTTGCACAAGCAACCAAGTCGACACCTACACCTTCGCTCCGTGCGGACGACAAAGCCGGCTCGGGATCTTGCGACGAGCACGCCGCGACGGTTGATCTAAGTGACAGGAAACACGAAGATTTCGGCAGAAGTTCCGGCCCGCCCGCGCAGCCGACATGCGTTGCGCAATTGGCATTAACCACTTCTTTGGAATCTTCTCGATATGCGGCCGATGCGATGAAGCGGACCACAACGCAACGTCGATATCCGCCTCACCTCAAAGAACTTTCGGCAAGGCCAGTTCTAGGCAACTTTTTCCTGGGGCAATTCCACCAAACTGCGATAAAGATCAGCGTAGCGGCTCGCTGGATCGCGCCACGACACGTCTGTCGACATGCCGTTGCGCTGAATCCGTCGCCAGGCAGCAACGTCGTGAAACGTGGCGCAAGCCCGCTGCAGGACGTCGGCAAGATTTTCCGTGGTGACCGGTCCAAATTTGAACCCGGTTTGTCTGCCGCCGGTGACGGCCAAGCCCCCGGCGTCGACCACCGTATCCTCCAGCCCGCCGACACGGGACACGATGGGAACCGTGCCGTACCTCAAGGCGCAAAGCTGCGTCAGACCGCACGGCTCGAACCGCGACGGCACCACGAGCGCATCCACGCCGGCCTGAATCAGGTGAGCCAAACCTTCATCATGTCCGATCGAAACGCCCACCCGCTCCGGATCGGCTTTTGCGGCCGCATGGTAGCGAGTTTGCAGATCGCGATCCCCGCTCCCCAGCACGGCCAACTGCATTCCTTCGCCGACGATCGTCGGAAGATTTTCGAGAAGGAGATCGGACCCCTTCTGCCTGGACAGGCGACCGATGACGCCGAGCAGAAACGCATCAGGCGCGGGCTGCAGACCAAGCCGCCGCTGCAGGGCCGCCTTGTTGGTCGCTCTGTTTTCAAGAACTTCTGATTCGAAACCACTCGGCATGTCCGTATAGAAACAGCCGGGGATGTGAGGATCCGTCGCAGGATCCCAGACCGAAGTATCAACTCCGTTGAGGATTGCGCTGAGGTCGCAGGATCGTTCGCGCAGGAGACCGCCAAGCCCCATGCCGCCCTCGCCGCTCAGGATCTCGCTGGCATAGGTCGGCGAGACCGTCGTGATGCGATCGGCAAAATACAGACCGGCCTTCAGGAACCCGATCTTTCCATAATATTCCACACCGTGAATGGTGAACGACTCCGGCGGCAAACCGATCGCGGCAAGCATCTCGCGCGGAAACACGCCTTGATAGGCAAGGTTGTGAATCGTCATCACCGTGGCCGGACGCGGCCGGTCGCTGTAATGCAAATACGCCAACGCAAGAGCAGCGTGCCAGTCGTGGGCGTGGACGATGTCAGGCACGAAGGACGGGACGACTCCAAGCCCGATATCGGCGGCGATTCGCGCCAATGCTGCAAAGCGCAACGCATTGTCCGGCCAATCCACGCCGTCAGGCCTGAGATAAGGGTCTCCGGCACGCGCGAACAGGTGCGGCGCATCGAGAACAAACAGGCCGAGTTCACAGGATGTAGCCCGCAGCAGCCGGGCCTCTCCGCCGAAAAACTGCGGCAGATGAAGCACTCCTTCAACCGACCCGAGCGAATTCATGACACTGGGATATCCCGGCACGACGGTGCGGACCTCGATGCCCTCCGCTTTCAAGGCGATCGGAAGCGCGCCGGTGACGTCGGCCAGTCCGCCAGTCTTGATCAGGGGATATACTTCTGCAGCGACCGAAAGTACGCGAACCGACTTCATGCAATCAGCCTGTCGATCATCGGCTGCGTGATGACGCAGACTCGAACAACTTAACTACGGATGATTCGGATTGGTAGCTCTCGATGATGTCGACTTTGAGTCCGGCGGTCCCGACACGACATCAGCCAAGGCGAACAACGCACGCCATACAACCTTTGCGCGCCGAGCCTACGACAGCACCGGACCACCTATTCAGGACGTGGAGTCGTCGGCGACGTGAGATGCGTGAGAGTGCGGCTTCAAGCAGGATTCTCGCAGCCACGCCGCGTCGCTTTGGCTCCCAACCAAAAATATTGAAAACAACCCCATGCAAAGTAGCAGGCGGTCGCGGTCAAGGACGCTCTGGGCCAATACTTGACACGTCGGGCAAATCAACGGCACTCCTTCATTATCGCGCAATCGATGCCGCTCTGACTTCCGCTTTTCGCACAGAGGACGGCGAGTGAGAAAGGCGAACAATCGGCCCGGTCGCTGCGTCCAAATGTCCGAGTTGGGTCAACTGCGGACCTTGGCCCGAGACGAATTACCGCGCTTCGGCGCGGAGACGGGTCGGCCAACCAACACGGACCAGCGTTTCATCTGGATCAGACATGGCAAATTCATACATCCCCCACGGCTTGTCTTCAGGCGATTTCTGAAATTCGCGAGCCGCAGCGTCAACATCCTCAAGGTAAAGATAAAGGCCAAACGGGTTTCTGCCCGGTATCAGCCATCCCTCCACTGCATCTGTCAGATGTAGATATCCGCCTTTCCCGTTCGACAGCATGCGATAGGTGTCGGGTTCTCCCCGAGCTGGCCTTTGGCTGTCCGGGCGCGCGAAGCCTAGCCGATTGTAGAACCGCTCAGACGCGTCGAGGTCATTGCACGGCAGAATAGCAATTAAAAGTCCGGAAGGGCTGTTCATTCGGGCACTCCAACTTGGAGGGCTGATGCCGCAAATCTTGTCCGCTCCTGAAATACCCCAAATATGTTGTCCTTAAGGTTCGAAGCAACTTCGCCGGAGCAGCGTCCGACATGGGTCAAACTGAGAAGAACTCAGTACGAGCACATGTTTTCCGCTTTGCCCTCCAACTCGGACATTGCTCGACGCAGTCGGCATGTCTCATTTGTGCCAGTGGGGCACTTCGCCTCGACTACTTTCCGCCCACCCTGCATACGCTGTACCTGACGGAAGATGCTGTACGATGACTCAATTAGGTCATCGGCCCCCGTTGGGAGACTCAATCATGCGCGGATGGGTTCACCATATCGACCTCACCGTCTCGGATCTGGGGCGTTCTGGCCCCTTCTATGATGCGGTGCTGAGTTTTCTTGGCTATTGCCAGAGCCACAAGGGTGAGACCTGGATTGACTGGGACATGGGCGCTCAGCACTGCCCATCGTCGGTCGGCATCAGGATGGCAAGAGACGATCGACGCCATAATCGCTATTCCTGCGGACTTCATCACTTGGCCTGGGTTGCTGACTCGCGCGCTGACGTTGATCGTCTACACAAGCTGCTCGTCGAGATTGGAGCGACAGTGCTCGATCCGCCGACGGACTATCCCCACTATCGCGAAGGCTACTATGCGGTGTTTTTTGCAGACCATGATGGCCTGAAGCTAGAGTTCGTTCACACGCCGGAGCCACCGACTCACCGATGAGGCCGATGGACTGCTCTTCCAGTGTAGCGCACGGCCGCTATGGTCAAAAGCCGACTTCGAGCATCGACTGCTCGATGTCCGCTCCTCCCTCGACAGCGGACATTCATCGAGGGGACGCGCACGTCAGCTTTGTGCCAGGAAGAGACATCACTCGATCACCTCATCGGCGCGGCCGAGCAGCATCGCTGGCATTTCGAGGCCGAGCGCTTTCGCAGTCTTGAGATTGATACTCAGCTCGAATTTTGTCGGTTGGTAAAACGGGATATCTCCCGGATTGGCACCTCTAAGTATCTTATCGCTGAGGTAGGCGACGCGGCGA
>Ga0193726_1000610_pt1 | contig 35952 bp, 55 predicted proteins | sample H2c1metaG_FD_144928 | JGI IMG/M metagenome (GOLD analysis project Ga0193726, IMG submission 144928) | Soil microbial communities from a riparian zone of the East river system, Colorado, United States - H2c1 | ecosystem: Environmental > Terrestrial > Soil > Riparian zone | place: USA: East River... | reverse complement strand
ACGTTGACGCCTTGCCGGCGCAGCTTGTCCAACAGGTCGATCCCGGAAATCTTCGCCCAGTCGCAATGGAGGATGATGACGTCGGCATCGCGGGCGGCATCAGGTGCGCCGAGCAGCGAGGCGATCTCCCGGACCGCAAAGCCCCGCTTGGACAGCTCGTTGGCCAGGAATCCGCGATCGATCGCGCCGTCCTCGATGAGAAGGACGCGAATCGCGTCCGGTTCGCTGACTGGGGCGAGCAGCACAGGAGCGCCGGCATCCAAGCTCGCGACATCTTCAAAAACCGTGGTCACCTGAAGTCACTCCCTCTTGGTAGCCTATGGGAACCCCAAAACTGGGAGGGAAGGCACGCCGAGGCGCCCGGCGAGCAGGCAGTCGTCTGCCGTCACCAGGGACGGTGCTGACAGCAACCGTCGACGCGCCGAGCGCGCAACCTACAGAGACGTCGATCACCCACGTCACCCGTATCGCCCGAGATGACTACCGAGCGGCACCCCTGCCGTTCGCACATCACGAGCCCTTCCCACGGCCAAACTAACCGAGCGAACACATCGTGGGGGTGATAAGATTGTGTCGCTGGTTGACCGACGACGGCCGCGGACGACTACGCTTAAGATTAGCAGCAAGGGATGTGGTGCAGATCACAGACCATGTTGGGGCGGCCCCGCACAGTGTGGGTCAGCGTATGCGGGGCCTAACCACTCGCTGTTGACTTGGGAAGGAGATAGCGAGTGGCTTCGCTCAACGTACTTGGCTGACAGTCCGTTTAGCTGGGCGCATATCGTGACATCAATGATCGACGCCGCGGTCGCGGCGTTGCCACGGCCTGAGCTGCTGTTGATCCGTGCCGCCCTTTCGCAACAGCCTTCGAACACTTCCCTGACGTCAAGGCTCAAAACGTCGTGTCAGATCTCCAGGCTGGCACATGGTCCGTCTCGCCTCCGGACCTTCCAAGCGTCTGCACCAATCGCTCAAGCCTCCGGGCGGAGCCGTGGAACCGCTCGCCTGTATCGATTATTTCGACTTCGATGATCCGGCCTTTGCGGCGGCCTACAGCGTTGATGGCATGCACGCGGATCGCGCCATCATAGATAAACCACGACACCGTTAGCTGAGCCATTGGCTCCGTCCCTTTTCAGTCGCGAAGAAAGCGCACTTGCCAAGGCGTCTCGGCTGCGCACCGTTACTTTGGTTTTGGATCAACACGGCTTCTCACACGGAAATCCCATGAGCAAGGACGCGCTGTGACAATTTTAGAATCGCGGTGCGACCATCCGGTGACCTGCTCGCAGCAGCCAAGAAAATGATGCTCGCACGTGCGAAAACATGTAACCCCCAGGTAGAAGAAGCTGATTGATTTACACATGCCCCGGACCCGCGCCGCTCGATGCTATTCAATTGAAATCAAAGACACCGAAGGCTCAGTCGTGTTCCTCGCGGTCGCCAGTTGGGCCACCGGCCCAGGTGTCCCGGTTGCTCGTGGGAAACCCGGAGGACGGCCACCAGTTAGTCACGTAGGCGACGGCCGGCCGCTGCTAGAGAGAGAGAGAGAGAGAGAGAGAGAGAGAGAGAGAGTCTCCAAACACGAATCGGGACTGCGATAGCGGCCCTGGTCTGGACTACTCGCGGATCACGATGCGTACCTCATCCACCGACGCGGGAGCAGAGCCGCAGATGAACGACGCCAGACCAACAAGTCTATTGAGCGGCGACGCTTTCGTAACCGCCCTTGGCCGCATTGGCGCGAGCAACCGTAGCCCCACGCCGTGGGAAGCTGGATGTCTATACGCAGCCTTGTGTGCGATGGCTGTCGGGGACTACAGTACAGCTCGGCAGAATGTTGCTTGGAGCGCGCTCCGCGATACCACTGAGCCACCACCTATGCAGGCAGTGCCCGTCCCTACCATTGATGAGCTGTTCGCAGCACTGGCCAACCTGGAAGAATCTCAGGGTATCAACACCTGGTCATCTCGCAAGCGGTCTGGCTGATTGAACTTCCGAAGCCATTGGATTGGGCACTTGATCGTATGCAATTGCATCGAACTCATTGAGCAAAATTCTGCTGATCGCCTTCGCGCGAAATGTTGCTGACTGAACGCTGCCGGCGAATAGCAGTTTGCGACCAAACAAGCTGACTGATGCGAGAAATCCGAGGTACGGCCCCACACCCTGTGCTTGGACTTGTAGTCCCTTGGGACCAAGGCCGTATCGAGGATCAAGAACTGCGGTAAATTCGAAGTCCGAAAGTTCATTGTCGAATCGAAAGACGGGTGTGTATCCGCCATCCGAATAGGGGGATTCGACGTAGGACGACGTTGTCCCCTTCAGAAATGTCCTTAGTGAATCGGCACCCTCGCACTCGTACAAGCGCCGATACGACGTCAGAGAATCCACAAGCAATTCCGCGGTCTCTCTGTCTCTGATCCTGTGCAGGAAGCTGAACATGTTCTACTCCAGCGAATGTCCCCTTCGGTCATAGTTCATTCGCTTTACGATTGGTTTTCACTTTGATGCACAATTTCCGGACCAATACGAGTCCGAAGTGAGTGCACATTATCTTGATCGACTCGGGTTACTTATCGAGCCTACCTTGCCAACCCCCGCCTGCCCTGGAAGTCGCCCTGCAGGGCCTGCACGGACTTCGGCTCCTTCTCCTCGGTCTCGCAGTAAATGGCGCCGGCCCTGATCCCATGCGGAGCCAGGCGGCACGATGCACTATCTGTTGTAGCGCAAGCTCCAGCCCGGGCCGATGGCCGACGCCCCTGCCGAGGCGATAGACACTCTGTCGGATGTGCGCAAAGCCCCCTCCGCCGTCGCCTGTGCGCAGGTGCGCAGGACCTCGTGAAGTCTGGCCGTCGCGAGCGTGTCCATCTCTACGGCGACCTTCGCGAGCATGTGCTCTCTCAGGTTTACGATGCTGCTGTCCATATTGCTGTCTCCCAGGTGGTTGAGAGGCAATTGGTCCCATCCGCGGTGCCCCGTTATGACCATGAGCCGTCCGCGCTCATGGTCAGTGAGCGGCAAGCTTCGCTTTCTTCGCGAGCGCCTGTTTGATCTCTTTAATGCGAGCTAGCAGGGCTGAGCGGGTTTGCGGCAACTGACCCTTCGTTAGCTTCGCTTCGTGGATATGCTTTGGCTTGCGCACGGGGGCCTCTGAGTTCCGCGGTGCTCAAGCTTGAGACGCCGCTCAGCTGTTTCAACAGGCCGGCCCAGAGGGCGCTGCGTATCTCTATCTGCTTTTGCAGCCCGGCCCGGTCCGCGCTGGGCGTGGATCTGGATGCCAGGGCGAAAGCATCTGCCGCGATGATCTGGGTCAACTGGTGGATTTCGCGCTCTATCTTTTGGCGCTCTATCATGTGCCCTCCTTTCAGGAGGTCCGCTCTACCGAGCTACGGCGACCATATGCACCTTCGTTCCCCGCCGCTGTTCACAATAGAACATCAGCTCGGACTCATTGGCTTGCAGCCTCGAAGAATGAGCAATAGCGGACAGACTCGCAGCTCCCCGCTGCCTAGTGTTCGTACTGCAGAGCCACATCATTTTGAGGGAGGCTCGCATGGGTGACAACGGCGCTAATGGGTTGCCCTCTGGCTGGAGGGTGGAAATCGATGGCGGCAGCCTCTTGCCGCAGGGTGCCTACTCCATGATTGAGGTCGATGCTCTGACGTGCGCCTTTGAGCGGCCAGGCGGGCCGTCGTTTGAAATGTTGGCGGCAGACGTCGTGATCTACGAGAAGACCGGCCTCCTCCACGTCATCGGCCCGTTAGCTGGAAACGACAACAGCGCGAGTTGATCGGCAACCAGTCCGGGGAGCGACCATCCCACTGACTGTCGAGCCTCAGGTCAGCTCGCATTCTGGCAGAGAGTTCAGGTGCTCTTGCCCCTTGAAAGGCGGAGAAGAGCTATGAATTCACCAAATAACGGTTCGCGCAATCGCCTTCTGTCGGCGCTCTCACACACCGACCGAGATCTGCTGACTCCTGCTCTCGAAACCGTCGATCTCGATGTTCGCCACGTTCTGGAAGTGCCCAACGATCCAATTTCTCATGTCTATTTCGTCGAAAGCGGCTTGGTTTCCATCGTGGGCACGGCGGCGCCCAGCCATCGTATCGAGATCGGCATGGTGGGCTATGAAGGAATGACCGGGCTCAGCATCGTCTTGGGCGCCGACCGCTCCGCCAACGAGACCCTGGTGCAATCCTCCGGCTGGGCGCTGCGGATCTCCACCGAGTCGTTGCGCGGGATGCTGGAAGCCAGCCGAAGCCTAAGCGACACCCTACTGCGCTACGTTAACGTCTTCATGGTACAGGCCAGCCAGACAGCGCTTCGCCAACGGGCGAGGCCTCCTCAATGAACGGCTCGCCCGCTGGCTGCTGATGTGGGACGACCGCGTCCAACCCGACGCTCTCACTGTAACCCACGATTTCGTTGCCCTACTCTTGGGCGTTCACCGGCCTGGCGTCACCAACGCCTTGCACGACCTGGAAGGCAAAGGCCTAATCCAGTCGACGCGGGGCGCGGTTCGCATCCTCGATCGCGAGGGCCTGTCGCTGGCCGCCAACGGCTTCTATGGCGTTCCTGAAGCTGAATATGCTCGGTCTATGGGAACCAGAAGGGGACGCAACCCCGACTCAGTCCCCGCGTTCTCTTCAACACAGCCGGAAATTTTATAGAACCTTTTAGAGGACGCCATGCAACGCGAACGAACACCCGTTGAGGTGCGAGGCGGCGTCATCAGTGGCCGCATCGTAACCGTCCTTATCATATCATCCGTTGGCGCTGTCATCGCCCTGTGGGGGGTCTGGGCCATCATGGGTATGCCCACATAACTGTGGAAGGACGCCCCCGACAAACCGTCATTTGCCGTTAGCGGCCGTTGCGGCGCTGAGCATGCACACCGCTCTTGTCGGCCTCGAACCACAGCGACCAATAGGCGGCCAGAAACACGCCACCATCTAGGAGCAGCGTATCGAGGATGTCGTACACGAACTTGTCGAGGACGATGCTGCGCCCGGCGAATTGATTCGCATACAGTGCGAGGGGGCAATCGATTTGCTCGAATAAAGTCATGATGTTTCTTGCAAAGAACTTAGTGCGCGCCTGCGTATGAGCAAAAAGCGTGACATCGGTAATCTCTGCCGAGGTCAATTTGGCGGTAGTCCGACAGAGCGGGGCGCTACAAACAAAACCCCGACACTGATACCGGGGCCTAGGTGGCTAGATCACGCTCAATGAACGCTGCCACATGCTCGGCGCGAGCGTCACCCGGCTTTGATGTGGTCGCGGCTGGGCGGCCGATCGGGATCTGCATCGTCTGTCCGCAGTAGGGGCAAGGCGCGCCGCTCACTGCGACGAGCAGGGGAGTGTTGGACATGGGAAAGAAATGGCCCCGTTGAGCGGGGCTGAGTTAGGTGGGAGTTATCGGATCGCGATTGCCGCTCGCGGACGCCATCGGCGCCGGGCTAGGGCGCAGCGGCGGGAACTGCCATCGCCCGAGAACCGATCGACTATCCAGAGGTCAGGCGATTCGCCTTGCAGCCGCACAATGGCAACATCGCTGTCATCGTCGAGAATGTAGAGCGTGCCGATCGACACTTGGGCATCCGGCTCTAGAACCTGCATGATCAGCAGGCCGCCGAGCTTGAACGGTTCGCCGAGGTGATCGGCTTCGATCCGGCCGGCGTGAGGTCTGAGACGAGCCACAGGCAAGCGCCCGAGCCCAGGGGTCGGCACGAATGGCAGCCCCATTATGCGGTCGGTCACAAAGCGGGCCAATGCGCCACGCGGCCTTGTTGATACGAGGGAACATGCCGCCGCGTGCCAAGCCTTGACCAGCGGGCCTTTCGCGATCGGCTTAATCCGGCAATTCATCGAAGCAGGCTTGAAGCGGCGGCCGAAGGCATGACCACTTCTCGCGATCGTCGTTGCAGGATACGCTGGCCACATGCGAAGCGAGGCCTTTGCTTAGGGAACCTGCACGATGAAGTTCTTACCTATGGGATTTGTCCTGGCAGCCATCACATTCACCCCAGGCTGCATTGCCCTCTCCAGCACGACGAGGACGGCGCCGGCTCCAGCGCCGGTGGTGCAGCGCACGGTCTACCCTGACGGTACTTACGTGGACCAGACTGTCCAACCGGTCCCTCGTTAGAACCATCGGCGGGACTGGCAAGCGGCCCGAAGCCACGGCGGAGTCGCAAGTGCGCTCGGCGTCCGGCGGGATCAATTCAACTTATTCCGCCGAAGTTGGAAGGTTAAGGCGTCTCGCCTTGAAGGTAGTGAGAGCGCCATTGGAGTCGATCCGCAGCAGGTGCTGGCATGCTGGGAAATCCGCGCCATGGAGTTCTCGGAGAATGACGAGCCGAGCGAAGGCAGCGCTATCGGCCTCCTCCAAGTCGTTAGCCGTCACAATAACGCGATGGTCGCCGCACAATATCGCTAACCCAAACCCGCTCCTGAACGCGACGAGCTCGGCGCCGCAGTCGCTCTCGTCGTCCATCATTGCCTGGCATCTGAGCACGGCGCCAGCAATGGCCTCGCCCTGGGTTCTCGCGCTGGCGATTCCCCAGTTGCCATTGCGCGCTACCGTGAGGACGGTCCAGTTCGTCTCGCCAGCCGCCGCAGACAGGCCGGAAGCAGCAAGAAGCAATGCCAGGCACGCAGTCCGCAACCGACGGGCCGCGGGTTGCCCCACGCAGCCAAGCCAAGTCCGCGATTGGAAGAGCATTGCGCTCCTACCTTCCCACTCGACACGGTAGCAGCGTGCTCCGAGGCATCTGTGCGTTCCCCCACACTCAGGAAGGCAGGAAGGTAAACGCATCACGCGTAAACAAACGCCCATATGAGCGTTTCTCCCGCTCCCAGGGTATCAGGGATTGTTGAAGGGTCTGATCATGGTGTTTTGGAAGGCAGCCACTCGCCAGGCACCGGCTTCTTTCACGAACACCCGCAGGCTGAGTTCCTGGTGTGAGGGCAGCGCCTGCCCGTCAAGCGCGACGAGCCCACTCAGCTCGTTGGTCACGTGGACTAGCGCGACGTCCGGTCGGAGGAATTTGACGGCAACATCGAGCGTCCGCTGGGAAGCGTTTTTTGCCCGACCACTCAATATCGAGGCCAAGCCCTTTTCGATTGCAGGCTGCCCGCTCATCACCTCGCCGCGAACGGTCACGAAGCGAGCGTCGGGCTCATACATTTGGGCAGCGGCCTTCCCGTCCCGGTGATTGAACCCTTCGGTCATCGCGACGACAACTTTTCGAATGGCGTCCTCGTCGCCGCTACTGCCCACGTTCTGAGCCTGGGACACGCCAAAGCCGGACAACCCAATCACGACCGCAAGCAGAGTGGTTCGCTTCATCGCATTTCCTCCTGTACCGTCAACGGTGCAAGGGTTTGCCCGGACGGAGGCTACTAACATGCGCTGCAAAGAGCCTGGACTCGCGAGTTTGCCGAACGCTTCCGCAAAATTGCGGGGGTCAGCGTGATGAACTGGGATGACCTTCGGCACTTACTGGCCATCGCGCGTGAAGGCAGCATAGGCGCTGCGGCGAAGTCCCTGAAGGTGAACCAGTCCACCACGCAGCGCCGCTTGCTCGCGCTGGAAAAGGGGCTGGGATGCGTACTCGTGGAGCGTCACGGAACTGGCTACCGGCTGACCTCGCAGGGTCAAATTCTGATTGCCAGCGTCACAAACGTCGAAGCTGCTGTCGATGCGGTGCAACGCAAAGTGGCTTCGTTTGACAACAAAGACCTCAGCACCGTGAAGGTGACATGCCTCGTTACAGTGGGACAGCGCATCGTCAAGTCAGGTCTCCTCGACGCGTTTCACGCGCGACATCCCGGTACCAGGGTTGAGCTGTTGATGGAGCAGCGCATCCTGGATCTGTCTAAAGGAGAGGCGGACATTGCGATCCGCGGCGGCAAGCCGGGATCGGGCGCCTTGGTATGCCGAAAAATTGCGGAAGTGCCATGGGGTATTTACGCAAGCCGCGCTTTCGTCGCCCAACATGGGAGCCCCGCGGCGCCTTCCGACATCACGCGCTTTCCAGTTATCGATTTGGTTGCCGAACTGGAAGATGTGCCGGCCGTTCGCTGGATGAGGTCCCAGGCGGGTCTGGCAAGAATTGCTGCGCGCTGCGCTAACGTTCCGAGCGCTCACCTCGCGGTGAAGTCCGGAGCAGGTCTTGCGCCCCTGCCTACGGTCTATGCCGCCACCGACACCGACCTCGTGAACTTGCTGGGACCTTTGCCGGAACTGAACTATCCGATGTTCCTCGTCACGCATAAGGACATTCGAAAACGTCCCGGGGTTAACGCATTTGTCGATTTCTGCCGGCAGGAGCTTAAGTCGGTCCTGTTGCGTGGGATGATGGGAGAGGCTCCGAAGCTGTGCTGAACACAAATTGCGTCGCTCATTCGTCACGGCCTTGATCCGCAGCTCGACGTTCTTCGATAACTTCCGGCTCCTCGTCGTCAATTTTGACCAACTCGGTCCGTGCCGTTCTGTCGGCTCGCAATAACTCGTCCAACTTTGCTTGTAACGCCTGAGTGTCACGATGCTCAGCACGTTGGATGACCAAGGTCATGAACCAGGTTGCCAGTGTCGCAACTGAATGCCAGTCGAAGGAAGTAGGATCCAGTATCAGCCACGCCGAGGCGTATACTGCGAAAACAAAAAATGCCGCCGGTCGGGCAGTCGCCACTCCGAGCGTTGTTAGCCACTGGCTGTAGTGTTTAAGCATTTGATGCAACGGAGAGTCCCATCTCCCCGTTGCAGACGGCCCGCCAGACTCGAAGTCTGACTCACTGGAGCGTTTTCCAGGGTCGGGAGTCACCCACCTACCAGCCGGGGGCTAAATCGATTCCACGGGCAGGAAAAAGGCCCTAGCGGCGGCGGCTGCTAGGCTGCCGGATGGGACGCTGGAAGGAGAGCGATTCGGTGACAAGTGTCTTCTTCATCACCCATCCCGAAATCGTAGTGGATTCTCTTATTCCAGTCCCCCAATGGAGGCTGTCACCCCGAGGAGTTGCCCGCGTGCAGCGGATGCTCGAACAAGCCTGGGTCGCGGAGATTGGCTACATTGTCACCAGCGAGGAACGCAAAGCAGTGGACACAGCAGAGTTGCTGGCTGGTCATCTTGCTTTGAGCTACGTCACCCGAGCTGATCTAGGAGAGAACGACCGCTCGGCTACCGGTTACCTCCCACGCGAGGAGTTTGAAGCCACGGCAGACCTCTTCTTCGCACACCCTGATCGAAGCGTGAGGGGGTGGGAGCCAGCACGCGATGCCCAAGCTCGGATCGTTGGCGCGATCGATGGGATTTTGGAAGGGGCACCGCCCGTCAATATGGCTGTAATTGCCCATGGCGGAGTGGGAGCGTTACTACTGTGCCGGCTGAAGGGCGTTCCAATTAGTCGCGCGGAGGACCAGCCAGGCAAAGGGGGAGGCAATTTTTTCGTATTTCGGCGAGACGATCGGGCACTGCTGCAAGGGTGGCGTCCAATAGACGCGGCGCCGACCTGAGGCACCCACCAGAGTCAAAATTTGACTCACTGAAGCGTTTTCCGGGGTCTGGAGTCACGGCGATCGGTCCCCCAGCGGTTATTTCTTCCTCGCCCATTTGGTCGCCGCATCGAGCAGTCCTATCACCAGGACAATCGCGCAGCCGATTACCAGCAATTCTCCGCCGGAGAGTTCGCCCATGTTGCACTCCAACCAAGATTAGGTCCGCGCAGTTTCGATTATCTTCGCGGTCGTATCTCCCTAGGCACTCCGCCAGAGTCAAAATCTGACTCATTGGAGCGTTTTCTGGGGTTGGGAGTCACCCCCACTTACTAGCCGAGGGCTAAACCGATTCCAGGGGCAGAAAAACGGCCCTGGCGGCGGTGCTGGCTGACGGCTTACTTCGGCGGATTAGTCTCACCCTCAGGCGCGTCACGCGTGGTGGCTCCAGCCTTTCCAAGCGCTGCAGCAGTCGCCTAACACTGGTTGGGTGCCATTGGCCGCTCCGTGCCGTCGGAATCTCTTGCGCGTTCAACTCGCGCGCGATGGCACCGAAAGTATCGAGGCCCTTTGCCTGGAGTTCACGAACTGTCGAAGCCAGCGCCATGGCTTTCGCATCGGCGGGTTGCTTGCCTGCCTGTCCATTGTTGATCCTGCCGGCGGTGAAGGACACGAGCAGGTCCAAGCGCGACAGCATCCTCACTACGGTGGTGTAGTGCCATCTGCCACCACGGGCGTTGGGTATTCCTCTCCGGTTCAGCTCGTCCGCTAGACCCCAGCGTGAAAAGAAGCCTGCAGCCATAAACTCATGAATGATCTCGACCAAAGCACGGGCGCGGGAGTCGGCAGCCCGCTTATTGGCTAACGCACCCTGTACCCCGCGCTGGCGGAGGGGCGTTTCCGCGTGTTCTCGTTCCATTGGGCCATCATGCTTGGTCCTTGATGTGCGGCTCGGTGGTAAAAATGTGGCGACGTCAGATCTGCTAGGGCGGCACTACTGCAAGGCATCCGTTGCGCTAAATCACGTCAGCGACTGCATTTAGAACCCTTATCCACCGTAAGTTTGCCGTCGCAAGTATCCTGTGTCCGCAGGGCTGACCTATGAGACTGTCACAGCCACTGGCTTACTTTCCATTGTCCTCCGACATCTTCCAAGACGACCGAAAGCTTTGGGTCGTACTGACCCGCCCGTGATGCCCCCTCGTAAACGAAAACCTTGCAGGCAAACGGCTTCGGCGTCTCGATACCACAGGTCGTCATCACGACCCTGTCAGGCACCCGATTGTTGCTGAGCTCCGCCATCTGCTGTTCGGTCATTCCCGGCTTCAGAGCGCCAGTAATTGAGCCGTTCAGGCTGAGGGTGGGTGGGTTGCTATCACAGGCCGCCGCCAAGGCGGCAACGCAGAGCAAAGGATGCATGCCCTTCATTTATGTTCCTCCCTGTGAACGCAACGCGCGGGAGAAGGAGACGGCTCCCGAGAAGACGTGTCCAAGCCGTGGCATTTAGAGCCCTTCCGCGACGGGGGAAGGTCTTCGTCGCGGCTAGCGATGGCCTCCGGTGTTGCGGCCTCCAAGCGAGAGCCTCGACCGGGCTACCACCTGCTCAGTAGTGGATCTCCACGCTCGCAGGCTCGGCTATGCCGTCGATGGCCGGCAGAGTGCTTGCCGCTCTCGGCACCACAAAAATGGCGCGTTCCGGAACACCGTCTCGCACCAGCTCATCCTTTACCGCGGTGGCATACTCAATAGGGCCGACGACGCGCACTAATCCGGTAGTCCTGTCAGCATCGGCAGCGGCCATCTGGATCGTCTCACCCGCAACGCTCGATAAATGAGCGGGGCCGTTGCTAAAGAAAATGACGTAGCCAGGGCTGAACTCATTGGCGTAGGCCACCTCTTGCGCCGACGCTGCCTGGAAAGGCGCGAGAAGGATGCCACCAAGCAGGATAGTGCTGATTTGCAGTGTCCTCATGGTCCCCTCCATTTGAGTTACAGACTCAACGCGGGACTATCCTCGCGGTTACCGCGAAAGGCGGGGCCCGATAAACAACCTCAGCGAACCCCCGCGTTGAGTGTTTCATTGGGAACAGTGCAACCCTGGCAAGCGCCTATTGTTCTCTCGTGAGGTATGCTGGGAGGCGATTTATGAGACGCAATCCTGCCTCGGTCTCTGCTCTGTGGTTGTTCCTGTTGTGCATGGCGCGGCGTAATGGGCTTCTGTCGCTAAACCTACGATCGAGAAGAAAGGGCCCGCTTTCCATCGCTGATCGGCAAAATGTCCGATGAAACGAACCCTCCAGCAGCGACACATCGAGGAAGCCCAAAGCCGCATTCAGCGCGGCCAGCGGAACGTCGATCATCAACGCAAGACCGTCTCGGATCTTGAGCGGGACAAACAGGACGCAACAATCGCGAAGGCACTCCTCAGGATGTTCGAGAAAACCATGGCAGTTCATGTTGCCGAGCGGGACCAGCTCCTGAAAGAACTGGCGGACCGTGGTTGACCACCACATCTGAGTTTGCGCCACGGGGCGACGATGTCCGGCTCAGGCGACCGGACGGACTAAAGGAGCACGCTCGTGGATATCTGACGCACCGCCGCGAGCCCGGCATCAGCTATCATCGACGAGCATGGCCATCGGTACCTTCAACATACCTCGGAGCAAATCCGCGTCCAAGGTCATCAAGACCCTCGACGCAATCGACGTGGCTGCGAAGTACTTCGTCTACAAGCTGTAGGACACTACCGACGGCCGGCCGATGCAGTGGGCGACGTTACGGGGGATAGGCGAGTTACGGGCGACTGTAGAGCGGGCGGTTGAGCGCGGATGGGTTGTTCTCCAGGGCGTGGGAGGCAAGCCGCTGGACCGTAAGGCCGCGCTAACCGAAGAAGGGTGGCGGCTGGCGCGCAAGGGGAGATAGAGGCCTCGCGGTCCACATCGGCGATCGGGACCGGTTGACGAAGCGGCTGCGCGCATCACCCGTTAGCTTCGCCTGAGCCTGACCACGCTCTGCGTGCCCCTCAATGTCAGACCTAAGGATATTCCCCGCTGCTCCACAAGGCCGAGCGATTGCAGACGCGTCACGGTGCCTTCGTTAACATTATCCGAGCCGATGTCTCCTTCATTGGCAATTTGAATCAACGTCATCGCTTCTTCACTGTTAAGCTCCACGGATCGGCTGAGTTCCATGGTTCCCTCGAACGTCTGTTTGGTGGGTAGGCCAACACTATGCCCGTACCGCAAGTGACAAACAAAGGACCATGAGGCCTCTCTCGGTGGATCATTTGGGCCGTCGCGCGAAGGCAATCCGAGGATGGAAAGCAAAGATGCGCATTTCGAAGGACGACACTCAGACACGTGTGCTCAAGCTCGGTTATTTCGGTGGACTAGCGACAAGGCGGGCTGCGGATGTGCGCGCCCAAGCCTTGCTGTCGACAGTTCATGAAATCCAGGCGGCAGGCTTCGTCCGGCTGAAAGACATTACTGACGAATTGAACCGACGCGGCGTGCCTGCAGCGCGGGGCGGCAAAGGATGGTACCGCTCAGGCGTGGCACGATTGCTGACCCGCCTTCGAGCGCTTGAGCGTGTTCGCGGGCGATGACGGCTGGCTTGTTGCGATCCACAGGGGAACCTGCGAAAAGCATTGCGGGCCGGGCCTTAAGCCAGTCTGGCCCCTTTTTTCAGTTGTTCTACCTCGTTTAACTCAGCCCCGCCGCTGCGCGGGGCTTTTTCTCTGTCGCCTTCACGGGCAACAGGTCAGAAGCAATTCGACGTTTGGTAGCCGACCTTGACCACGCCCAGTGGTTGCGGCGGAGTCGCGAGCATATGCCTTACGGCCGCTTGCCAGGCCGGATTGAGCTTTTCAGGGAGAGAGAGAGGCTTGGCCATTACTGCGCCTCGCTGGCATTGGATGACATGCCCGGCTTGGCCGCCGCCCGTCCAACTTCCACAGGAATCAGGGATCGGCCGACTTCTCGCCGATGCCGAGGAATCCGCCAAAAGACATGATGGCGTAGATCGCCTTGCCGCTGATCTTGTCGATCATGATGTCGTCCACCGTGCCGAGCTCGTCGCCATCGGCATTGAAAACGTCCGTACCCTTGACCTTCTCTGCGGCGATCAGGGAGCCGGACGTGATCTTCGTCATCTCGTCAGCCATGTAAGCCTCCATCTGGGTGCCTGACGGCGAAAGGCCGTCGCCTGACTGTCAATGCAGATACGCCCCAACCGTTGCGGTCGGTTCAGCGTCCAGCCGATGCAGGTTCAGTGATCCTTCGCCTGTAGCGGCCTGTTCGCCCAGCCAACGCGCTCCCAGGCGCCCCTGCTCCGCAGGCGCATAACCAGCATCATCCCTTTCTTCCGTTTGCCGGTCCCCCGGGCATTGTCGCGGGACTGCCGGGCGGCGCATCGCCGTCAATGGGCTGCCCCGCTCCACCCCGCCTGGAAGCGGGCCGTGTGGCCCTGACAGCGCCGCTTTACCGCCCGGCCTTTCGCCCGCGTCCTTCGAGGACCAACCACAACGAAAGGAATGAAAATGGGACTCGATATGTACGCCTCGACACTGATGCAGGCGCCGAAATCGGACGTGGATTTTGACGGCAATGACGCGATTGAACTCCACTACTGGCGCAAGCACCCCAACCTGCATGGCTGGATGGAAAGCCCTTACTACGAGAAGGGCGGGACGGCCGACAGCTTCAACTGCGTCAATCTTCAGCTGACCGCCAGGGATCTGGACCGGCTGGAAACGGCAATCCGCGGCGGAACACTGCCGCTGACGCAGGGCTTCTTCTTCGGGGAATCGACGGAAGCGAACGCGATGATGATCTGCAATTCGTTGCAAAAGCACGCGAGGCGCTCACGGCGGGCCTGACGGTCTTCTATTCGTCCTGGTGGTGAAACCGGCATGGCGGCGCGTCGCGCCGCCATTTACCCCTATCAGGTCCGCTGCCTGCCGTTCAGGATGCTCCGTCCCGCCTGCAACAATCTGATTCCCTGCCCATTCTGCGCAATCCAGCCCTCGCGCTCCGCCCGGAGAAGAGCGAGTCTGGTTGCCGCCCTGTTTTCTCCGATCCAGTCGTGTAATTTATTGAACTTCAGCGGCTGCTCGTCAGCGCCGGACAGCACCATCACAGTCAAGCGGGCCAGCTCCAGTATGTCGGGCTCGTTCCATGATCGTCCTGGCATGCACGATCCAACTCCTGATCCGTCAGCGCGTTGCAGGCGCAAGCAGGGCAGGTTTTAGTGCGCTGTGCAGGATTCAATCGGGTAGGTGTAAGCCGCCTCGCCCTCGGGCTGGCGCATTCCAGGTTTATTTCCGAGTCGAAGAACGTGATTCGCTGTAGCTGCGGCACGGTGATGCCGTCCTGCTCGCACGTTTCTATGACCATCCTGAGAATGTCCTCAAGCGGCGGATAGTCTGCGGGATGCGGCTCGCGTCCGACGAGCACCCTCAACTCGCCGCCCTCCTTTTCAAACTGCAGCGCCAACAGGTCCCGCGAGCTTGTTCCCCGCTCCGCCAGCGCTTCCGCGACCGCGTCCAGGAATTCCCTGACTGAAACCATCCTTGCATCCGCCCTTCAAGCAAGACCAACGCCCAAGGCCAAACGCCAGCAGAACGAGATCCGTTGCCTGCCGAGGGTTTTAGGCGTGCGCGTCCGCCTTCCCTTCGATACGGCGAGACCGGGCTCTACTTGGCCGCTCAGGAAGTCTGGCGGCCTCCCGGAGCTGGTCTTAAAGCTGCCTAGCAGTTTGCTGAAAAACTCGGTGATGCTGCGATGACACGAAAGAAACGAATCTCGGAGCATCGCCTCCTGAATCAATCCTGCCCCAAGGTGCTGATGGCCGCACTAATGTTGCTGGCGGCCCCACTCGAAAAACCTTTTTCAGCAAACTGCTAGAGAAGATTTCCGTTAATTGAAGCCGTAACCGGCGTGAGCAAAGAAGTTTGCACATTCGGTTGGTTTGAAGGTTTGCAGGGCGTCTGCTGCTGCGGTTTCGAGGGCTTCGATGGTTCGTGCGGCGGCTTTTCGAACGTGGGCCTTGAGCTTGGCAAAGACATTCTCGATGGGATTGAGATCGGGACTGTAGGGCGGCAGGTAGAGCAGCGTTGCCCCGCATGCTTCGATAGCTAGGCGGATGCCGGCGACCTTGTGGGCGGCCAGATTGTCCATGATGACGATATCGCCCGGCCGCAAGGCCGGGGCCAGCATCTGCTCGCACCAAGCCTGGAAGACCTGGCCGTCCATCGGTCCGTCGAGCAGCATCGGGGCGATGAAGCCGGCAAGCGTCAGCCCGCCGACGAAGGTAACGGTCTTCCAGTGTCCATGCGGGATGGCAGCGCGGCAGCGTTGGCCTTTCGGCGCCCAACCGCGCAAGCGTGCCATCTTGGTCGATAGCCCGCTTTCTTCGATGAAGACCAGGCTCTCGGGATCAAAATCAGGCTGGTCATCGGACCCATCGCTGGCGCGCGGCCTCTACGTCGGGGCGCCCTTGCTCGCTCGCATGGGCGGTCTTTTTTAAGCGTCTGGTCGTGACGGTCGAGGAACTTCCAGACCGCCGTCCTGACCACCCTCACGTCTCGCTCAGCAGCAAGCCGCTCGACCATCTCGTCGAGGGTCAGGTCGGGCTTCTCACTCAGCGCCTCCAGGATAGAGTCCGCATGCGCATCGAGCACCGAGCCCTTCGGCTTGACCTGTTTGGCCGGCCGAACATCGCCCTGAGAGCGCTTCAGCCGACCCCAGGCGCCCGCCGTCGCTATGCCGATCGAAAAGCGGGCCGCCGCCTGACGCGTCGACCTCCCGTCCTCCAGCGCCCCAACAACCCGCTCCCGCAGATCCAGACTGTACGGCTTGCCCATCGATGCCTCCGACCTTGGTCGAGGAATCGAATCACGCTTCCCTTCTCTTGGAATCCCTCTCGACTCGCTTTCTAGGGAAAACGCTCTAGACCAGTAGCGGATATCTATCGGGCGGTTGACGAGCTATCCAAAGAATTTCCCGGGCGAAGGTTCACCCTCGACGGTCACCTCGTCGGATCCATTGGTGAAGTGGTGGCGGCAAAAGCACTCGGCCTGACTCTTTATGCCGCCTCGCGGCCGGGCCACGACGCGCATGACGCTAATGGCGACGTCCAGATCAAGATGACTGCCGGGCGAAGCGTGGCCCTATATGCGACCTGTACGAGGCTTGTCGTTCTCACTGTTGCAAGCCCCGAAGAAGCGGAAATCGTTTATGACGGGCCGGGCGAACAGGTTTGGCAGGCGGCAGGACCGCCGCAGAAAAATGGTCAGCGGGCCATCGGTCTCTCGAAACTTAAGAAACTAATTTCACGCTGAGACGGCTCGATTATGAGAGAGCGACAGAACTTCTCGGCGCCGAGAACCTTCAAAGCGTGTCGGCGCCGACACATTTGAAAGCAACAGAACCTCTCGCCGGCGGGAGGTTGTCCCGGCCCCGGACAAATAGAACCGCTCGACGTCGAGAGGTTGTTCCGCCGGCCGGACAAATCGACTGACCTTTGAAACGCCGCAACACCATGGCCGCGCAAGCGAAGGCCGGCGACATGGCGAAGGGCGGCGGCGATCAGAAGAGCGATCAGCGGGGTATTAAAAAACCCGGTGATCCGTCGTCGCTAATTAAGATGAGCATCGACAAGGACTTGGCGAAAAACGCCCGCGCGCTCGCCGCGGTGCCGCCGCGGGCGACTCCGAAGGGGCGACCGGGTTCCGGGCCGGTTCCCGCCGCCGGCCCACAGCGGGCGGAGCTCCGGCCTGGCGGAGGTGGTCCTTCACTTGGCGAAGAGCCACGGGCGCAACCTTGCACTTTTTTTTATTTGCGTCTGGGGCAGCGCGGTGTGCCGGGCGGGGTCTGATTCTTCGCAACCGCAGTGGAGACAACGAAGTCATCATCCGCCGCTGTGCCGTCGGTCTCATAGATGCAACCGCGAATATCGTACAGGTTCTGGCCTTCATAAGGACCGCCAGTCACTACGATGCCGCGCTCGTAGCGCCTCCGATTCGCGGGGCCACCTTACTCGCGTATTAAAGATTAAATATTGACAATTTCACAACCACTGCGATACTCTACCTGTGCGTGCAGCCTGTAGGGAAGCGCAACCTGGAAAATTCACTCGGTGCTGTAACCTAGAGGGATTTACGATGACAATCCTGTTTCAATCCCATAGTGGACGAGAAAAAGAAAAAGGCGCCAGTTCACTACCGGCGCTGGCAGGCCCACCGGCCGGCACCGACATCGCGGTCGATGAGCAGGCGGACTTCGGCTATTTCGTTCCACCGTTGGATGCCCCTGAAAATTATCTGCCTGTATCAGCCGCGACGGTCGGCGAACTCGATGCCCTCGGCGACCGCATGATCGACGCGGTCGCCAACCCAGAAGATCCTGCCCCAGATTCCACACTACCGCCCGTGTTTACTTATTGGGGGCAATTCCTCGATCACGAACTAACCGCTCGCACAGATCGCGAGTCCGAAATCACCAGCGTCAAAGATCCTCACCCACCTGCCGTGTCTTCGACGGTCGAAAGCAATTTCAGAAATGCGCGATCACCACGGTTTGATCTCGACAGCGTGTATGGCGGCTCCCCGGTCGGTACAGGAATTACGACGGACATGGTCACCATTATTTCGGGTCTGCGTCACCCGACGCTCGTGAATAAGATGCGGGTCGGGACGGCGATTGAGCCGGGCCCGCTCCCGGATGGACTGGACGAACATCGCGATCTGCCGCGATACGTTCAAGTGCAGGCTTCGGTTCGGGATGCAGCCCTTCGCGCAGCGCAAGCGTCGCTGCCAGCGCCGGAATTTGCAAAATTTTCAGCGGGACTTCCGCAGCGAGCACTGATCGGCGACACACGCAACGACGAAAACCTCGTCGTCGCCCAATTTCACTTAAGCTTCCTCCGATTCCACAACAAAGCCATCGACTTTCTGGCCAGTCACAATACCGGCTGGATCGCGGATTTTACCTCAGCCCAGACTCTCACGCGCCTGCATTACCAATGGCTGATTGTCGAAGGCTACTTGAAGGGCGTTTGCGATCCGGCCGTCGTGGATCGGGTCGTTCAGGATCGGGCTTCGCATTTTTTTAAGTTCCGGGCGGAGTTCGATGCGCGACGGCAAAGTTCCAGACTTGGTAATGCGCTACCCCTCGAGTTCTCCGTTGCTGGCTACCGGTTCGGGCATTCCATGGTTCGCGCGTTCTATGATTACAACAAGAACTTCGGCCGCGGAAGCGGGGTTCTCCCGAACGCAACCCTTGAACTATTGTTCGAGTTTACCGGTGGCGGCGGCAGATTAGACGCAAACAAAAAACTTCCCAAGAACTGGGTCATGGACTGGACACGATTTGTTGGTGTCGCGCCTCATGACGCCACGGACGGTCAACCGGCACGAGTTGCCCGCAAGATAGATACCGCCCTTGCGCCACCATTGAAAACAATGGTGAAGGAAGGCAACGACGAGACGGACGTGCAACTGCGGGAGTTGTTCAAGAATCTCGCCCGCCGGAACCTTCGCCGTGGCTACAATCTGAAGCTTCCCACCGGCCAAGCCCTTCATAAACATCTCAAACAGAAAGGCGCAGTTCAGTCGGCTCCCATCACCGACGTGTCGACCATTTTCAATTCCAAACCGCAGTTGCGGGATTTCCTCACTAACTCGCAGTCCAAGTTTTTCGAGCGGACGCCGCTTTGGTTCTATGTTCTGGCAGAGGCAGAAAAAGCTGGGGGCAACAGGTTGGGAGAAGTGGGCAGCTTCCTTGTCGCGTCAACCTTTGTCGGCGTTTTGCTCGCGGATCCCGATTCCGCGCTGTCGCGCGGTTCCGACCCCACCCAAAGCCCGCTGCGAATGGACGACAATAGTCCGATCGACTCGATTGCAAAATGGATGCGCTTTGCAAGCGTAATGGAATAGACGCCGGGACTACCATCTGCCTTCGTCAACCGGCCTCGCCAAAACAGCGGCGAGGCTCTCCCGAGGCGTAAAGATCGGTTAGCGATTCCGTGGTCGCTGCAGCTTTGTCTGCGATCAGCGCGCGGTGCCCGTTCGAGCAGGTCGCCAGCAGTGGCAGCCCACTGCGGCCGCAGGCGACCGAGCCGGGTGCGTCTGGGGGATCTCGATCATGGCCGCAAGCTAGACCGAGGGCCGCCGTCGCGACTTCCCGCCGACGTGCAAGGCGGTGAGGATTAACAGCAGGGATGTTGGCACCGCCTGCAAGCTAACCCGCTCCGGCAGGGTCGCCCGCGACACCAGCGACCAGCGATGCGGGGTGTGTCGGGCCGTTCTTTGGGGAAGGCCTCTTGGCGGGCTTCGTTGGGCCGGCAATCCTCTAGCGGGGGCCCATGACCGCGGCCTACGGCATCAACCATCAGCGGGAATTCGCCTGCTGCGCGTGCGCTCCGGGCCACGAACACGCAGCCCACGCGTTGTTCGCACGCTGCCCCTTTGGGAACAGATGGTGCCGCTGCCGCAATGGAGAAATATTCGGGATTGAGGCAGGTGTTGCCGCTGAGCAGATCCGACCCGCGGCGCAGCGCGTGCCGCCGCACACCGGACCCGTCGGCCGGCCGCCGATGCAGCCACCACCCGGCGCGCATTGTCCCACCGGCTTGGTAAGACTCGGATACTCAAGACACTCCCCGGCCGCGGTCAGCGTAGGACACGTCAAGACACCACGCAGCATCACAATGGAAAGCGGCGAACGTTAGCGCCTGTGGGAAATCTCACAGAGACTGCAACGCCAGTCGGTTAAACAAGAGTGCGCGAGGAACTGAGGAGGCGAGGATGAACGACCGAGCCGAGCATCAGAATACCAGAACGCAGGTGGGCCCGAAGATCGGCATCGCCGGTCTGCCATACGCCGGTGCAGGATACAGAACGGCTTGGCGAAAGCTCCGAAGAGGCATCTTATCTTCGCTTGCGGGAGCATGGATTTTGGCACGTTTCGCAAGCGTCAATGTTTGGGCGCAGGGCATGGTCCTGGATATCTGCCCCACCGACTACGGCAGCTTTCCGGAGAGCGCACCGACGCTCACCTGTGGCTGCTCTGCCGCTGCCGTAAAGACGGGCACCGTCTGGGGCACCAATCCCTACTACTATCAGTCGTCGCTGTGTCGCGCGGCGCTGCATGCGGGCGCGCTCGGTGCTGAAGGCGGTCAGGTTGTGATCCAGCCAGAGAAGTCGACGATCTTTCCAGCGGTTTCGCGCAATGGCGTACAGGCCTCATCAACAGGTCAGGGCATGGGCTTTCGAGTCGTCGTGACCAAAGAGCCTGCGGCGCCGAATTCACCTGCAGCTTCAGGTACTGCCAGCCTTGGGGCACCAGCACCGGCCCAATCGCGGAGCATGACGCTCGATATCTGCCCGACCGACTATGGCAGCTTCCCCGAGGACGCGCCGCCGCTGACATGTGGTTGCTCTGCCGCCGCTGTGAAGACAGGCACCGTCTGGGGGGCAAATCCCTACTACTATCAGTCGGGGCTGTGTCGCGCGGCGCTGCACGCTGGCACGATCGGCAACCAGGGCGGACAAATCGTTGTCCAGCCCAGGAAGGCGGCGTTCTTTCCAGCGGTTTCGCGCAATGGCGTGGAGACGTCTTCCACCGGCGACGGAATGGGATTTAGCGTAAGCGCGGAGATGGGTGGCGGCCAGGCCGGCAGCACCGTATTCGACGCAGGAAACAGTGCCGGAGTGACGCTCGATATCTGCCCCACCGACTATGGCAGCTTCCCTGAGGACGCACCGCCACTGACCTGCGGTTGCTCTGCCGCCGCTGTGACGACAGGCACCATCTGGGGGGCCAATCCCTACTACTATCAGTCGGCATTGTGCCGAGCGGCGCTACACGCCGGCGCGATCGGGGCCGAAGGCGGCAAGATCGCGGTCAAGCCGGAAAAGGCGGCGTTCTTTCCGTCCGTTAATCGCAACGGCGTTGGGGCTGCTTCCTCGAGCGAGGGCATGGGTTTCCGTGTGACCGCCGTGCCGGGCGCCGGCCCGGTTGCCGCCGCTCCGGTGCCCACGGTCGATTCGACTGGCAAGCCGATTCAGGCTCCGATCGCCGCGACGCTTCGCGCGACGGGACGCGTGCAGCTTTACATCAACTTCGCCACTGACCAAGCGAGACCGCTGCCATCGAGCGAACCTGTCCTTCAAGAGCTTCTTGCCACGCTTCAGCAAGATACGGCCCTTCGTGTGGAACTCATCGGGCATACTGACACCCAGGGAAGTGCGCCTTACAACCTCGACCTCTCACAACGCCGCGCCGCCGCGGTCTATCTCTGGCTCATCCAGCACGGGGTGGAATCAGGCCGCCTGCGTTCCGACGGGCGTGGCCTGATGGAGCCGATCGCGGACAACACCACAGAATCGGGGCGGGCGCTCAATCGGCGCGTGGAAGTTAAGTCAAGGAACTGAAGACCCGGATGCTGAAAACGTCATCAGCGTGACCGACCGACTACTGTGAGGGCATTCAGCATCCGGGCGGCGGCGGTCGCCCCGGCGCGCGGTCAGCCAAACACCTTTTGTGCGGCCACGTAGGCGTGGCACACTTCGAGCATGACAGATCCTTACAGCGGCTTTGCATTCAAGGTCACCACACGCGACGTCAACTCTCCCGGAGGGGTAAAAACTCGCCAGCTGCTGGTGGTCGCCAAAAGTCTACCTGAGGCATCCAAGATTGCTGACACTACGATATTAGGCGCGATGTTTGAGAAGAGCGGCCCCGAGATTCTCGCCAGGGCGCGCAAACTTGGCATTAAAGACCATGACGCGGGGATCGATGATGGCGCGGCGTCTTAAGCGTCCCCGCAACCCGATATCGCTAGTGGAAGCGGAGAAATGAACGGCCCCGATGAGGCTGTTTGGGGGGACAGTCATGCGGGGCCTGGCCGATCGCAGGCTTGGGCTGCTAGCGAGCGGCTTCCGGAAAAAACAGACTCCCGAGCGCGTCGCACGCAAGGTCCCGGCCATTGCTAAAGGGCGGCGGTGGTCGTCCTACTCCGTCGTCGGCGATCGCCGCGAACCGCTTCCGCAGATCCTGCGGGCTGGCCGTGGGATGCAGCTCGCTGGCATCCGGCTACCTGGTCGCAACGTCGGCCCACATAATGTCGCGTTCGCCCTCGGCGTAGGTCCCGGCCTCGAGGTGGTCCATGGCGCGGAGCAGGTGATTGCCCTCGCGCCGGCCTGGCTGGCTGGCCCTCTTCTCCAACTCGGCTAGGTAGCGGTCGATGCGGTACCATAGGTTACGGCGCGCCGTGCTCAGTGCCTTGAAGGTCGTCATGGTTGAGCCCTATCGCACCGGACGTCCGCTCGGCAAGAACTTGCCCCATCCGCCATGCTGCCCGCCAGCACGGCCTCCTACCGGCCTCTGGCTAGGCAGTGCCTGGATCGCCGCTGGACAATCCGGAGACTGAAAGCTGGCCGCCAAGCCGTTGCCACTGCAAGCGAATCCGAATTTTCTACACGCTGTGGAAAGCCGGACTTGTCGTCGCCAAGTTTCGCAGATGAACAAGCAGAATACCTGGAAGTGCTCGGGCTGCGGCGTCGAGGTAGCCGACCTCCCGATGACCGTTCTTCGCCATCAGCTTTCCCACGTCGAGCGCCGCGGCCTTGCGGTCGATTGGCCCGAGCCTGATGCGCCGTCCGCCCAGGACCAGCACCAGCAGTCATGACCACGACGGCACCACCGCGCGTCTTTGCCGACCTCGCACCCGCAGGCCTCGAGATGTCGGTCGCCTGCCAGCGGTGCGGCCACGAGGCCGTCGTTGACGACACCGACGTGCGCCTGCGCAACCAGCGCATCGCCGGCCGCCGCTATCGCTGCGCTCGGTGCGGCGCGATCGGCCTGCCATCACTCGGCACGCGGCGTCTCGCCGAGCACGCCAGCAAGCTGAGGGTCGACCTCAGCGGCGGCGAGCTGCCAGGCCGGAAGGTTGACTCCCGGCGCTGAACACGCGGGCCTGCCCTTCGCGGACGAGGCCGAGAGCGGGCACGCCCTGAGGCGAAGGAACGGCGAGTGTCGCGCCTTTTTCGTTTATCCTTTGGCGATGCCCAGCAAGACCGAAACCGCCGCACGCCGTCTGGTCGCCGAGGTCTACCGCGCCACGCACGATGGCCGCCCGCAGCGCTGGTGCAATCTATCGGAGGTCTGCGAGTGAACGGGCGCCAACCCGGACGTCGTGCAACTCGCCGCGCTGAAGAACTGGATCGACCTGGCGCCAAAGGACGATCCGCATTCGGTGAACCACGGGCTTCCTGTTCGGTGACCTTGAGGCGGACCGCTTCGGCCGCAGAGGCGACCTCATCGGGAAGAAGTTCACGGCCATGAAGCAGCGACTAGGCTTCGGCCCTGAGAAGACCTTCCATAGCCTTCGCCACATGTTCGTCCAGCAGGTTAGTGCCTTGGGCGTGCCTGAGGACCTCGTGGCGGACCTAGTGGGCCACAAGCTGGAATCGATCACTGGAGCTCGTTACGGCACGGCGGAAGCTAGGCGGAAGCTCTTGCTCGGAGCCGTGGCCAAGCTGGCCTATCCGGGTGCCCTGAAGGCACCGCGGTGAAGACCGGGACAGTCCAAGACCGATGACGCGGGCGAAGCGCAAAGCTCTCGACAACGGGTAGTGAAAGCCGCACGCTCGCTTCTGAGTTGCGCTTTGGACTTGAGGCCACGACTGGTGAAATACCTTCTCGTTCTTGGGGCCGTCCTGGCCGTAATCGGCGTTGTGGTCTGGATCTTGGTGTTGGCACTCAACGCAGCTTCGAGAGGCGCATCGGGCTTAGGCGCATGGATCGGCCGTAAGCACTACCGCGTCATCCCTGTAATTCCGGCGGAACTGGACCAGTTGTCCCGCAATCGATCGGACGCCGAACGCGTGGCTCTCACGAGCTACGCGCCCCCGGTGCTCCCGGTTGCCGTTAACCGCTTCGGTTTCGAGCCGTTTGCTGTGACGCTTGAGAACTCGCCCGCTAGAATCAAGTCGGAAGGCGCGAAATGGGCTAAGGTCATCAGGTAAGCAGGCACCAAGGCCGAGTGATCGGTCGGACGTCATCAACTGGAAGCCAGGAAGCTCGCGAGATCGGACGGAAGTTCGCCCCTCCGGAACCTCACTTCAATCGACAGTATCGCGGCGATACTCGCGAGATCGGCAATCTCTCCCGAAATGGCCATGGCAACGGCAGCCGAGAAGGGAACTCGGCGTTGCGTGATTAACTCTTCCGGGTCCGGATGAGGTTCGCCTGTGTGAAGTCCCCAAGCGACAAAAGCCGGTGCAATGGAGTCGGTCGTCCCAGGGGAAGCGGAAGCGGCAAAGAGTTCAAGCCAATGATCGGCTCGGTAACCTGTCTCTTCTCTTAGTTCCCGCTTTGCTGAGTCTATGGGTGGTACATCGCGCCTGCCGCCGCCTCTCGTCACTTCCCACGTAAAGCGATCCAGAGGGAACCTGTACTGCCCGATAAGAGTCGTCGAGCCATCGTTGTCGATAGGTACGACAGCAACTCCGAAGTTCTTCATATGAATATGATTGTAGGATCGCTGCTTTCCACCGCGGTGTGTGACGGTATCGCTGTGTGCTGTGAAGTAGGGACAATCGAATTTGGCATTCCTCTGAATCAGGCTCCAAGGGTTGGACTGGTTATTGTCACTTTGCTGCATGACCCAACTCCTAGGTGCTGGTTCAAGTCGGATTGGAGGCGGAGGGACAATCAATAAACACGATTTCCAGAGAGCAAAAGGCCCGCGACCAGGTTGACCGGAAGCGAGCCTATGTTGTTCTGAGGTGTAGGGGGTTGGCGAGGTGCCGCGGGTGGATTGCCCTATGCGGCAGTGGCGCAAGTATCCGGGACCGGGCCTAGCCAGAGTGGGAGAAACGATGACCAAGCCTACGGAACGAGAGCCCAGAGGCCATTTGATGTCCACTGGAATGGTTTATCGATACAGCAAATTAGGCACGAGTCGGCCAACATGCAGGTAAACCTGAGCGGGGTTAAATGCCATCTGGGCGACGCAGTACGGACGCTACGGCTGTCGGCGGATCCGACGGCTGCTGGTCGACGAAGGCTGGCGGGTGAACGTCAAAAGAGATGCGCTCGGTTCAGTTGACTAGAAGGGCGCGTACATCCGTGATCACCGGCCCGCTAGCATCTCCGTCGCGCAAGGATGACGAGTAATAGCGATCTCGTGCTCCAGCTTCTACACACCACCCGCCGACAAGTCGGATGACACCAAGATCGTCGTCGAGATGAAGGCAATCGCAGACGGGTTCGAGGCGTATGGCTATCGCCGGATGAGTGCCGAGCTGCGCCAGCGTGGCCTCGTGGTGAACGCCAAGAAGGTCCGCCGCCTGATGCGCTAAAATGACCTGAATGCATGACGGTACTGACCGAAGGCCACGGGCTTGCCTCCCCCGGATTGCCGACGTAAAGGCCGCTTGTGGTTTCCCCTTGTTCCCTTTACGTTCTCTCTCAAGCTGAGCCGAGTCAAATCTCGCCCACGGGCCCAAAATGGCTGATCAGATCGTCATCACCGAGAAGACCAGCCAGGCGAAAGATGTCCGCGCTGCGGTAGGTGCCATCTACGGCACTATTCTCCCCGCCGAAGGCCACCTGATCGATTTGCTCGAACCGGAGGATGTGGTCCCCGACTGGAAACGCTGGTCGGCGATCCTGCTGAAGCCGGACGGATTGTACGGCACGCGACCGGCGGTGGGCGGCAACAAGGCTGCCAAGCTAAAAGCCATTCGCGAAGCCCTGCGTACCGCCAAACGCGTCTGGCTCGCCACCGACTGCGACCGCGAAGGCCAGCTGATCGGCCAGGAAATCCTCGAGCACTACAAATATCGCGGACAAGTCATGCGGGTCCTGTTCATGGCGCAGGATTCCCAGACCATCCGAGACGCGTTCAGGCAGGCCAAGCCGAACTCTGAGTATGCCCGCCTGTATGATGCCGCCGTCGCCCGCCGGCAGGCCGACCAGATCTACAATCTCTCGCTGACCCGCACGGCAACCGTGATCCTGGGCCGGGGAGCTCGCGGCGTCATCGGAGTTGGACGAGTGAAGACGCCGACGCTGGCCATCGTCTGCAAGCGCGAATTGGAGATTCGGAACTTCGTTCCCGTCACCTACTTCGAGGTGGTCGCCACGGCGAAGGTCGCCAGCGGTGAGTTCAAGATGCGGCATGCGCCGCAGGAGCGCATTCTTCGCCGCAAGATCGCCGAGACTGTCGTCGGGGCCGCTCAAAGTTTTGAGGGGCCCCTCGGCGTGCGCGTCGAAGACAAGCGGCAAGGTCCCCCCAAGCTGCACGACCTCCCCTCGCTCCAGAAATTGTGTTCCTCGCGATTCGGATGGTCGGCCACCAAGACGCTGGAGGTCGCCCAGGAGCTTTATGACGGCCAGGGCAAGAAGATCATCACCTATCCCCGCGCCGAGGTGCGCTACCTTCCGGAAAGCCTGATCGCCGACGTGCCGAAGATCGTCGCAGGGCTCCAGGTGGGCCAGTCGTTCAAAGAAATCCCTCTACCGGTCCCGCCCACTATCCGTCGCGGCGCGAGCGGCACGTTTTATGAGAAGGGGCTTGAAGGGGCGAGCCATCACGCCGTTATCCCCAACGTCAACACAGTCGATACGCTGCGCGAAGTCTGGCCGCGTCTGTCGCTCGACGAAAAAAAGCTTTTTGACGTGATCGCGCGAGCCTATCTCGCCGCACTCATGCCGGACTTCCGGTACCGGCAGACGACCGCGACCCTCGACGTCAAAGGCTTTCCGTTCAAGGCAACCGGCCGGCAGCCCATCGAGCTTGGCTGGCGTGCGGCATTCCCGGAATGGCAGCCTGCCGACGAGAAGGGCGACGGGGCGCAACTGCTTCCGCCAATGCGCGATGGCGAGCCGGCCCGGCTGCACGATCCGATCGTTGAGACCAAGGAGACCAAGCCGCCGCCCCGCTACAGCGAAGGCACGCTGATCGAAGCCATGCAAAATGCGTGGCGGTTCGTCGATGATGATATTCTGCGCGATCGCTTGAAGGAGGCCAAGGGCATCGGCACGCCGGCGACCCGCGCCGACATCATCGGTGGACTGAAGAAGCAGGATTTTTTGGTCACCCAAGTCAAGAACATCGTGCCTACCGAAATCGGGCTAAAACTATTCGGCGTGCTGAAGGACGCCGATCCGGCCCTGGTAGACCCGGGCCAGACGGCGCAGCTAGAGTGCCTCCTCGACGACGTGGTCGTGGGCAAGCAGGAGATGGTAGGCGCCATCGATGCCGTGTGCGACGTCGCCCAGCGTATCATTGGTAAGCTGACCGAGGGTCCTGCGGCCAGCGGCGCTCCGCTCCTTGGCATTGCACGAGGGAACGGCGGCAGCGACCGCCTACCGACACCCGCGATGAAGCGGTATGCCGAGAGCATCGCCCGACAGAAGCGGATCAGACCACCTGGAGGCTACGCGACGTCGGGCGCGATTTGCCGGGCATTTCTGGAGCAGCATGCGCCGCGGAAATCCCCTGGCGAGCCGAACGCCGATCGTACGGCGAAGACGACAAGCCGGCCGAAAGCATCGTCAGACGATGGCAGCCCGCCAGGGAGAAAGCGACGTCGCGGCGTAGGCACCCCCGCGATGCCAAAGCGCAAGATGTCAACGCAACGAATGAAAACAAGCAAGAGCAGCCTTAACGGCCCGCCGCCCAATGCGTCGCCTGGTCAGCACGATAACGACGCAAACACGCCCTTAAAGATTCCCTACGGCAACAAGGAAATCGCTCTGAAGCTTGGCGCCCGCTATGGCGCCGGAGGCTGGTATGCGCCTCAGGGCATCGATCTCTCCGCCTTCAAGGATAGAGGCTGGTTGTGACGGCTGGTTGATGCTGGATTGTCCCAGGAAGAGCGTGCTCACTGCGCCGGCGGTTAGGCGCATACCTTGGTCGCGGCAAGAACATTTTCGAACAGGAAGGCATGTGGCCCGTCGTCTAGTGGGAACTGAACCGAGCGGATGGTGCTATATTTTCCTTGTGCCCATATGGGACAAAGGGACTGAAAGCTTGTGTGTCGGCACTGCGGGGCTACGCTGCCACCACCGGCATCATTTGTTACGGGAAATGGTGCGGTGTATCTCGCAGGGCGCGTGCGGCCTCTAGATCAGAAAATACTCGGCTACGATGAATGCGGCTTCGTCACCCATCAGCAATTGCACTAAACGCCCCACTAGCGGATCGATCTTTTTATTGACGCTGACCCGCGAGCGCAGCGGGCGTTGCCGTGGGCGGCGCTAATGCTCAAGGCGGAGGAACCGCGCGCGACCGACACGTTCGATGCGGCCCAAGTGCGGCTCGAGGCAAGAGAGTGAACCCGAGCGTCGTCATCGGCGCGGGTGTGCTGATCGCCACGGTGATCGTCTTGGTTATCGTGGTGCGGGAAGCCCGCCGGCTGAGACGGACCCGCCCGTTACAATTTCGCAATGCACTTGTCCGAGACGCCGCCCCGCAGGCGGTGATGCATGATCCGCCGCCGGAGCCGGCGCCGGTACCACCGGTGCCTGATCCAGCCGCCGATGTCCAAGCAGCGGCCGATGACTTCTCGCCGCCCACCTGGCCGCGCGGGGTCGACGAAAAAGGTCGCCCCAAGTGGTAAGCGTCCGATGGGTCTGCGCCTGAGCGCGCCGACGACCACCTTCCCACCAACCGACCAACCGCCTGGCGCACGGTCGGGCAAAACGGAAACATCGAACGGACGGCTTAGTCCGAGGATTCGGAAGACCGATCAATTGAATGACCCATTCATGACGCCATCCGAATCACGAGGTCAAGGGGGTGGCACGAAGTCTTTAAGCACCAAGGAGTATTCCGTCTCGAAGGAGGTCTATTACCTTAAGCTCGGCGGCGGATACGCGTCGACACTCTCTTTTCATGATCTTCGCTTGGCCGCGATCCCAATAATACAGCTATGCAATCTTCCACTGCGACCCCGAAGCAAACCGGACTTCGTCAGCCCCACAGGAGGTCGTGTTTCTATTTTGGTCGATGGTTTACTTGTCAAAGACCAGATCGTTCCCCGTAATTTCGTGCCTTGTTGCTCCACCCTTGCCTTGGCATGTGCTGATCAGTGTCCACGGGCCAGTTTGAAATCCGGCACCTGGGATATTAACTTTGCCGGTATCGACAATCATCGGTGCGGTGGCGTGTTTCCCATCAGCAGACTTATACTGGATCATAACACCGGAAATGTTGACGTAATCTTGTACTGGTGGAGGGTGAGTGGCACCGCCGATCTGACACCAGAGAAAATCGGTGACTTTGGCCGGGGAGGTGTTGAATGGCTTCGACGGGCCGCCGCCATAGCTGAATTGTCCCGGGATGGGTGAAGGCGTACCCGCCCCAACCCCGGTCATCTTATACATCGCCGAAAGTCCATTCGTCAGATCGCGTATTGCCCACCAGTATTTTGAAAATTCGATGCCTTCGCCGCCGGAGGCATAAAACAGCATCCTGACGTTGAAAGACGTTCCTTCTGGCACCTCATCCTCAGGTACGCAATTTTTCAGCGCCAGCTTGTGCTCACCTGGAGGGTGAACCGGGCGCGGGTCTGGATCGACTTGCTTGCGTCGGGTTGCCTCCTTGTCGAGTTCATGAATCGTCTTGATGCCGACAATCCGGTCGATCCTGCCGGCATAGTTGAGGATGTTTTTCTGCTTCTTGTAGTACTCGATGGCGTCGGCAAAATCTTTGTCATACTCGCTGTTGATGGAGAAGACCGGCATGTCGGCCAGCAATCCCGGCGGATCAGGGTCCATGTCTTTGGCGTTCTTGAGTGCCAGTTGGAGTTTTTTAATCGCCTCACCTTTCATTCCTTGGGTGAAGTGACTTTGAACCTCGGTTGGACGTCCGGTCGCACAATTGTCGAGCTTTTTGACTGCATCCGCGTCGCCCTCGGTGAACAGCTTTGACGATAGTTCTCCCATAGTTTGCTCCTAGTATGCCGGTGTATATGGATCGACTAAGGGCACTAAACTCAAGGCCAAATACCTCAATCCTGCAAAGCGCAGCGAGACTAGCGCCCTACGCCAGCCTTGAGTGTCCAATTAGCCCGGAAGTCTAGTATCATTTGGCTTCATGACTCCATGATTGGCCAAGATGGTCACGGCAGCCCAAAACCGGCGGGCCCGAACCTCATGAACATCGAACATCGCTTTGACTGCAACTGCATCGTCGATACTGACCACGATGCCGAATGCTACATTTCAATTGACGCCGCTGGCAGGACGCTGCTGCAACGTTTGCGTCTGCATCAATTGCCGGACGAAACACGAAAGAGCGGTGCAAACCAAGGACGAATAGCCTGTACAGGTGCATGTATGAATCCGACCGGTCTTGCATGGAACGCGTCTCGCCCTCTCAAACGTTTCACGACGATTGTGATCCCGGCACTCGCTCTCTGGTCGGCTGCCGCGTTCGCCGAAATGTTTGGAAGCGACTACAAGCCGTGCGCCGAGAAACCATCCACGATGGAGATCGTCGATTGCGTCCAGGCCAGGACGAAGGTCTGGGACGATCGCCTAAACGCTGCATACAGGGACCTTCTGAAGCGGATCACGCCCGATCAGCGCCAGCCATTGATGCAGGCGGAACTGCTCTGGATTCAATATCGAGATGCAAACTGTAAAATTCTACTACGCTGGCCCGGGCACGATCCGCCAGATCCAGACGGCTGAATGCTTGCGATCGATGACTCAGGATCGGGCTCTGGAGCTTGAAATGGCGATGACGCTGGGAAATTGACGATGTGACAACCGCGTGGCGTCACAGCGTTGACATTTCCAAACGGCCGCACAACTGCCTTACCGTGTACGGGCTTCGCGGCGTACTTGTCGAACTGACCCGGATCGGGAACATCAATGGACGTGCCGCTAGAATTCAATGACGTGGCAGTCGCACTGCCGCTCCGTGATGGCCAACCGATCTGCCCATGGTGCGATCGAGGTACACTTGATTTGATCAAACTATGGCTAGATCCCAAGGTGGGCATCACGGGAGTAACGCTTAAATGCAACGCTTCGGAGTGCGGCAAGCTCACCGATGTCTAGTGCTGGTCTACGTAAGGTCGATGTGTCCTAATTCGCACTCCCGTCACGGACCTTCCCGCTCTCGATATCGCGCACGTTGACTGACGGACGATCGCTCCACCCGTTTTAGCGCCCTCCACCCCCAAGGGGGCTGGCAGCGATGCGCGTGAACGCCGACGCCACGTGCTGCCGCCCGTCTCTCGGCGTCAACATACTGGTCACTGTAGGCGGTAAAAGCCCACGCCCAACCGGCACTTCCCATCAGCGCCTGGAGGTCGTCCTTGCCGGCAATGCAGACCGCGACGGAACGGTTATTCTTGTAGTCATAGTCAACCTGGTGCCACGACACTGGGTGGCCGGCGATGAAAGCGATGAGAGCCTTTGTTGCCAGCGGACCGGCATACCAGTGGCCATCATTGCAAGGCTGTCCCTTCTCGGGAGCGTCGGTGCCGAACAAGCGGACGCGCTGACGACCGAACTTCACGGTATCCCCGTCCAATACCGCGAACCCGTACGAGATTCCCGTGCCGTTTGTACCTGACTCTGTCTGAGCGAATGCGGGCATAGTCGCGATCCACGGTACGATTAAGGCCAGCCACGCTTTCACTTGTACACCCTGCACCATTCGGTAGTAATATGCTCTCATAATACGACCGAATCGCGGGCATTGGTCGTGGTATCGCTAGCGTTCCAACATTTGCGGCCGACTTCACACCCTGGCCGGGCGAGGCCAGCGAGCGTGATGCAGTTAGCTTGGCCGAACCCAAAGAGGGCGGGAACATGCCAAGTCGTCGCTGTTTGATTACACTGTCGAGCGCCACCGCAATCTCGGGACTTTTCGTACCGTCCTCGGGGCGAGCTGATCTGGTCAACCACAACGCTCGAATCATGGTGGGCTTTCCGGCCGGATCGTCGCCGGACTTTGTCACTCGCCTGCTCGCAGAATACGTGAAGGACTACGCGCCCTCCATAATCGTCGACAATCGCCCCGGGGCAGGGGGACGCCTGCCGCTGGAAGCGCTCAAAGGCGGTGAGCGTGATGGGTCGTTGATGGTCCTCACTCCCGGCGATCAGGTGGCGCTGTTCCCGCACGTCTACGCGAAGGTCGGCTATAACGCTCTGCGGGACTTCGCGCCGGTATCTACCATATGCATGGTGTAATTCCTGTTTGTCGTCGGTCCGTACAAGGGTGGCCCGCCCATCGTGCAGGATCTGCTGGCCGGCCAGATCGCTGCCGGCGTCGTCGTGGTCTCCAACGTCCTGCCACACGTTCAAACGGGGCGGGTACGGGCGCTGGCCACGACCGCCCCGAAGCGCGCATCGATATTGCCAGATGTGCCGACCGCTCGCGAAGCAGGCTACCCGGCACTGGAAGGCGTCGAGTGGTTCGGCCTGTTCGTTCCAGCCGGTACTTCCACTGAAATCGTCTCCGGCCTGAACTCGGCAGTAGGCAGGGCCCTGGACATTGATGCATTCAAAGCCAGGCTTGCGGAACAGTCGTTCGAACCGAAGGGCTGCACACCGGCCGAATTTGCTCAGCTCATCAAGTCAGATCTCGAACAATGGGCGGCGACATTCAAGGCGTTCGGTTTTAGCCGATGGATTAGTTTTAGAGGCGTTGATCTATCAGGTCTTCACTGCCGGTCCGATGGCTGACTCCGAGGCAAAGAAAAGGCCGGCACTGAGAGCGGGGCGAGGTGGGCCGTGGGAGCCTTGTCTACTGAACCGTGTCGGCCGCGTTGATGCCTGATACGAGTCACATGGTCAGCGCCCGCGACCAGGGGGTCGGCACGAAGGGCAGCCCCATTATGCGGTCGGTCACAAAGCGAGACATGCGCTGCGCCACATAAGACTGTTGATGGCAGGGAACATGCCGCCAGCCTGTATAGGCTAGCGTCTCCAAAAGTGCGGCTGCGTCCTCGGGGTGTTCTAGCGGTACATCGACAAAGATCGACATAGCCGCCGACATAGCGGACCACGCCGCAAGGTGCGCGTCATACTCTGGCCCCGAACCGCTCGCAGCATCCCGAGCCGATCGAAAGCCAGTCGAGATTCTTGGAGGTCTCGCGCGTCGGCCATGCGCAGTTGTTGTAGTCCGCCAACGCGCGCGCCATAGCCGCAATGTCAGTAGGCGTCTTACGCCAGCGCGCAATGTCGTCACGCTGCCTTCACGCAGCCATGTTCTCCCGCCGCCCATGCCGCCCGGATGGCCGAGCGGAAGGGAAAGCCGCTTGCAAAGGCGAAAGTCCGAGGCCCGTAAAACCTCGATTTGCGATTAATTCGTCCGCTACTTGTCACAGGACGATCAGACCCTTTTTTTCGCGCTTGCGGATAGGGACTGACGAAGCCTACCAATCGAGTTGTATTACCACTCTGGGAGGCTACCATGGTAAACGAAGCCAAACTCAACGAACTGCTGGGCCGCATGGTCGGTGATCTGGGTGCTGCCGCTTCTGTCGCCCTTGTACGACTGGGAGATTCATTGGGCCTCTACAAGGCTCTCGCCAAAGCGCCACTGACGCCAGCGGGGCTGGCGGCGGCGACCGGTATCGCCGAGCGCTATGCGCGTGAATGGCTGTCGGCCCAAGCCGCGGCGGACTATGTCACGTATGACAAGGCGACCGGCACGTTCAGCCTGCCGCCAGAGCAGGCCATGGTGTTCGCCGACGAGGACAGCCCGGCCTTCATGATGGGAGGCTTCGACACCATCGCCGCCTTGATGGAGAACCAGTCCAAGGTGCAGGCCGCGTTCAAGACCGGCGGCGGCGTACAATGGGGCGATCAGGCCGGCTGCATGTTCTGCGCCGTCGCCCGCTTCTTCCGCCCTGGCTATCGCACAAACCTGGTTGACCAGTGGCTGCCCGCACTCGATGGCGTTGTCGGCAAGCTTGGCGCCGGCGGCACCGTGGCCGATGTAGGCTGTGGTCACGGCCTGTCAACCGTCATGATGGCGCAGGCGTTCCCTAAGTCGCAGTTCATCGGCTTCGACTTCCATGAAGGCTCAATCGCGGAGGCACGCCAGCACGCCAAGGAGCACGGCGTCGCCAACGCCCGCTTCGAAGTCGCCAAGGCTAAGGAATTTCCTGGCAGCGGCTACGATCTAGTCACGTTCTTCGACTGCCTGCATGACATGGGTGACCCTGCGGGCGCGGCCGCACACGTGCGCCAAGCGTTGAAGCCAGACGGTAGTTGGATGATAGTTGAGCCACAGGCTCATGATCGGCTTGAGGACAATCTCAACCCCGTTGGCCGTCTATACTATTCGGCGTCTACGATGATCTGCGTGCCGACGTCGCTCGCCCAAGAGGTCGGCGCGGCGCTCGGCGCCCAAGCCGGAGAAGCGAAGTTGCGTGAGGTGATTTCCAAGGGCGGTTTCACACGCGTCCGGCGCGCCACAGAAACACCGTTCAACATGATATTGGAAGCACGGCCCTAACAGCATTTGCATGCTGTCGTCAGAGAGTAGGCCCCGCTAACCCCGGGCCTATTTCCTGTCGGTGCTGCGCATATCGGCGGACTGACAAGCGGCCTGAAGCCCCTTCGCTGAGGTAATGGCGGAGTTGGCCACCCTTCGCGGCGCCCTGACCCGATAAGGCACAATAATGACATAGCAAGAGGTCGGTATTTCGTTTCCACGAAGCGACCTTTCGGGCTTGAATAATTAGGATCTAAGTCCTGATCACAATTGTTCGACATTCGGCGGTCACTCGATACCGTGCCCATCGGCATTCTCTTTGTCTGTACTGCCAACGTCTGCCGCTCTCCGATGGCCGAGGGCGTCTTTCGTAGCATGGCGCGGCGGGCCGGGCTCGCCTCGGCCTTCTCCGTTGATTCTGCCGGAACGTTCGACGGATATGTCGGCCAGCCGCCGGCACCGGCCGCCATCAAGGCTGCGGCGCTTCGGGGCTATGGCATTGCCGGTTTGCGGGCGCGCCAAGTGGTAGCAGCTGACATTGCCCGATTTGACTATGTTCTAGCGATGGACCGCTCCCACCTTGCCGACCTGCGCTGGATGGCACCACCCCTGCTCTTCAAGCGGCTGCGGCTGTTTACTGATTTCGACCCGTCCTCCACGGCAGTTGACGTTGCCGATCCCTACGGAGGCGACGCGCGTGATTTTGACCTGGCGCTAGATGTCATTGAGGATGGATGCGACGGCATTCTCAAAGCTTTAGCCCTGCTAGCTGAGAAGGCTGCCACTGTTTGAGGGTGCTTCAGAGTCAAAATCTGACTCACTGGAGCGGTTTTGCGGGCGTCATTCCAAGGACTAAATCGATTCCGCGGGCTGGAAAGCGGCCCTAGCGTCGATTACGACTCAGTCGGCTTTGCAGTGACGCTGTCAGCCCCAGCGATTCCTACTTGATGACCCGAACGGCGCTGCTCCCGAGCGCC
>Ga0193726_1000609_pt1 | contig 36011 bp, 29 predicted proteins | sample H2c1metaG_FD_144928 | JGI IMG/M metagenome (GOLD analysis project Ga0193726, IMG submission 144928) | Soil microbial communities from a riparian zone of the East river system, Colorado, United States - H2c1 | ecosystem: Environmental > Terrestrial > Soil > Riparian zone | place: USA: East River... | reverse complement strand
CCCTGTGCATCTGCATCGTGTTCGTGCCGATGTTCTTTCTCTCGGGAGTCGCGCGCTACTTGTTCGCGCCGCTGGCCGAGGCGGTGGTCTTCGCGATGCTGGCATCGTATGTCTTGTCGCGGACACTGGTGCCCACGCTGGTCATGTTGATGATGGATCATGCGGCGGCAGGCTCGAACGCCGCCCCAAGCCTGTTGCAGCGCACCTACCGCGCCTTCAACGGCCGTTTTGAAAAGATCCGCAGCGGCTATTCCATCATTCTTGCGGAAGTGCTCGAGCGGCGCCGCCTGTTCGCGGGAAGTTTTCTGGGATTCTGCGCACTCTCCTGCTGCTTGGTGTTCATTCTCGGGCGCGACTTCTTTCCAAGCGTGGACGGCGGGCAAATCCGCCTACACATGCGTCTGCCCACCGGCACGCGCATCGAGGAAACCGCGCGAGTGGCCGACCAGATCGAGGGGGTCATTCGCAGCATCGTGCCCGCCCGGGATCTGGGCACGGTGCTCGACAATTTGGGGGTCGCGGTCAGCGGCATCAACAAGACCTACAGCAATGCCGGGACCTTCGGCAGCCACGATGGTGAGATCCAGGTCTCGCTGAACGAAGGACACCGGCCGACGCAGCAGTATGTGGAGCAGATGCGCCGCGAATTGCCGCGGCGGTTCCCCGGTGTGGAGTTCTTCTTTCAGCCGGCCGACATGGTGACCCAGATTCTCAATTTCGGGCTGCCGTCCGCGATCGATGTAAAAGTCACCGGCGCGGACCTGCGCGCCGACTATGACATTGCCGCAAAACTCATGAAGCAGATCGAAATGATTCCGGGCACGGTGGACACGCACATCCACCAGCGGCTCGATCAGCCGACGGTGTCGTTGAACATGGATCGCACGCAACTGCAGCAATTCGGCTTGAGCCCCAATGATGTGACGTCCGATCTGCTGGTGTCGACCGCCGGCACGTCGCAAACCTCGCCTGCCTTTTGGCTCAGCCCCTCCAATGGGGTGGTGTACAACCTGACGGTGCAGTCGCCTCAGTATGCGATCGACAGCCTGGACGAGCTGCTGCGCACGCCGGTTCGCGCGGCCGGCGCCGCGCTCACGACCTCTCCGCAGCTGTTGAGCAATCTCGTGGGCGTCGCGCCGGCGGTGCAGGAGGCGGTTGATTCGCGCTATAACTTGTCGCCGACGATCGATATTTTTGCCAGTGCGCAGGGCCGCGACATGGGGAGCATTTCCGTGGATATCCGGCGGTTGGTGGCCGAATTGCGCCCGCATCTGCCGCGCGGTGTGAGCGTCGACATCCGCGGCCAGACGGAAACCATGAAATCCTCGTTCGTCGAGCTGGGCCTGGGCCTGGTGATGGCCGTCGTGATGGTGTACCTGCTGATCGTCGTCAATTTCCAGTCCTGGGTGGACGCCTTCATCATCATCACGGCACTGCCCGCCGCGCTGGCAGGAATTTGCTGGATGCTGCTGCTGACCGGCACGACCTTGAGCGTCCCGGCGCTCACCGGAGCGATCATGACCATGGGCGTCGCCACTGCCAACAGCATTTTGGTGGTTTCATTCGCACGGCAACGCATGGGCGAGGGACTCGGGCCCATCAAGGCAGCGCTCGACGCCGGCGCGACCCGCATCCGTCCGGTGCTGATGACGGCGTTGGCGATGATCATCGGTATGATTCCCATGGCGCTGGGGTTGGGCGAAGGCGCCGAGCAAAACGCGCCGCTGGGACGGGCAGTGATCGGCGGCTTGTTGTTCGCGACGGTCTCTACGTTGTTCTTCGTGCCGGTGATATTTGCCGGCATTCATCGCCGCCTCGAGCTGTACAAAGAACATCGATTGTCGGCGAATCCGCCGCTCGCCGAAGGAAATGCGTGACATGTCTGATACGGAAAACTCCATGATATTGAAGCGCGCCAAGTTCGTTGTCGGCGGAATTGTCGGTGTTCTGGTGATCGGCGCCGTGATCGTGCTGGTTTTGCGCAGCTTCCAAGCCGGCGCCTTGGAGTCCTCCACGGCATTGCATGCCAAGCAATACGTGACGACGATCCAACCGAAGTCCGGCGGAGAGGGGCAACCCCTGACGCTGCCGGGAACGCTGTTGGGGGTCATTGAATCGACGGTATACGCGCGCAGCAACGGCTATGTGGTGCGCTGGCTCCAGGACATCGGCAGTTCGGTGAAGCAGGGCCAACTGTTGGCCGAGATCGCCGCGCCCGAGATCGATCAGGAGTTGTCGCAGGCCGTTTCGTCGCGCGACCAGGCCGCTGCCAGCGCGGCGTTGGCAAAAAGCACCGCCGACCGCTGGCAGGCCCTGCGCCAAAAAGACGCGGTCACTCAGCAGGACTTGGATGAACGCCTTAGTGCCTACAATCAGGCGGAGGCCAACCTGGCCGCGGTTAACGCCAACGTGGGCCGTTTGCGCAAGCTGCAGGGATTCAACCAGGTGGTGGCGCCGTTTGACGGGGTCGTCACCCGGAGAAATGTCGACGTGGGCGACCTGGTGAATGCCGGCAACGGCGGGACCGGCCAGGCGTTGTTTGCCGTGGCACAGGTCGATCCGCTGCGCCTCTATGTCTACGTGCCGCAGGCATATGCCCGGCAAGTCAAGATCGGCGATGCTGTGACCGTCGCGCTGGCGGAGCGGGGAGGCGAGCAATATCGCGGCACGGTGGCGCGCACCGCCCGGGCCATCGACGCGGGCACTCGCACCATGCAGGTGGAAATACGAGTGCCGAATCCCGGCAACTCGCTGATCGCCGGTTCCTACGTGCAGGTGACTCTGCCCATCAATGTCGATGCGCGCGCCTTGGTCGTTCCCACCAATGTCTTGCTGTTCCGGCCCGACGGCACGCGCATCGCACTGGTCGACGCCCGCGGGCGAGTCCACCTAACCCTGGTGAAATTGGGCACCGATTTCGGCACCACGGTCGAAGTCTTGAGTGGTCTCAGTGACAGCGATCACGTCATCTTGAATCCAGCAGATTCGCTCGCCGACGGCGATATGGTCACGCTGCCCGCCGAACCTGCCCGGAGCGGCGGCTAGCGATGCAGCGCGGCGTCACAGGCCCGGGGGTCGGGGCGCTTCGCCGGGCGAGGGCGCCGTGGCGGGCGAGGGCGCCGTGTCTGGCGAGGGCGCCGTGGCGGGCGAGGGTGCTGTGGCTGGCCGCGGTTGGAGCCGTCGGCGCCGTCGCCGGCTGCGCGGTGGGTCCCAACTACCACCGGCCGCAGGCCGATGTGCCGCCTGCCTGGCAACCCGATGCTCCGTGGCATGAAGCCGCGCCCAATGACGGTGCATTGAAGGGAGAGTGGTGGCGGCTTTTCCAGGACCCGACCCTGAATCCGTTGGTCGAGCGCGCGCTCACCGACAATCAAAACCTGCGAGTCGCCGCCGCACGGCTCGATCAGGCGCATGACCAAGTCCGCGTCGCCGCCGCGGATTTGTATCCCGCCGTGAGTCTGTCCGGTCAGGCGGAGCGCGGCAAAACCTCGGCGAATCGTCCGCTCTCCGGCTACTCCTTGCCCAATCAGTCGACCGTGCAGAACAATTTCGTGCTGGGTCCGAACGTGAACTACGAAGCCGACCTGTTTGGCCGCGTGCGCCGCGAGGTCGAAGGCGCGCGCGCCTCGGCGCAGCAGGCGGAGGCAGACTTCGAGAACACCCGTCTCATCTTGACGGCGCAAGTCGTGACCGATTATTTCGCATTGCGGGAGCTCGATGCCGAGATTGCAGTGGTGCGGCATAGCCTCGACTTGCAGCGCGACGCCCTCGGATTCATCGCCTCACGCCATGACTTGGGGTTCGCCACGGGCCTGGATTTGGCGCAGCAGGAGGCCTTGGTCGACGCCGACGCCACGCAGCTCGAGCTGTTGGACAACCAAAGAGCGCAATTCGAGCATGCCATCGCCACGCTGGTCGGCACGCCGGCGCCGAGTTTCGCCTTGCCGCCGGCTGTTTCGGCGGCCTCGCTGCCGATGATTCCCGTGGGGCTGCCTTCGGATTTGTTGCAACGCCGTCCCGATGTGGCATCCGCGGAGCGTTCCATGGCGGCCGCCAACGCGCGCATCGGCGTGGCTCGCGCCGCCTATTACCCGAGCATCCTGCTGGGGTCGGGCTTCGGCGAGCCCAACGCCGGATGGCAGAGCAATGCGTTGTCAACACTGTTCGATGCGCCGAGCCGGCTGTGGTCGATCGGGCTTTCCGCCACTCAGACGCTTTTCGACGCCGGTAAAACCCGGGCGAACGTGCGCATTGCGAACGCCGACTATACGGCGGCGGTGGCCGCTTACCGGCAAACCGTGCTGACCGCCATGGAGGAGGTGGAGAACGGCATCACAGGCTTGGCTTCGCTCGGTCGCGCGGTAACCCAGGCGGACGCCAGCGTGACAAGCGCACAGGAGGCGTTCGATATCGCGACCGCCCGCTACAAGGGCGGCGTGGATACGTACCTGGAAATGATCACCGCGCAGCAGGTGCTGCTGAGCAACCAGCGGCAGGCCGTGCAGGTGCATGGCCAACAGTTCGTGACGGCGGTGTTCTTGGTGAAGGCCCTGGGCGGCGGTTGGAGCGAAGACTCAACCCAGCTATCGCGCGGCAACTAGCGCTCGACCCGCCGCAATCGCGGCGATCAGGCGGTCGGGGGCTGCGGCCGCGGTGCCTGCGGCGTCTTCGATAGAGACTCGATCGCAATCGGCGGCGACATGGAGTTCGACTGGATGAAGTCGACGCCCAGCGCCGTGAGCCATTCCTGCTCCGCGGCATTCTCCGTGCGCTTGGCCACGGTGTGCATGCCGAGCACCCGCGCCATTTGCACGACCGCCGTTATCGCCGCCTGCGACAACTTGTCGGTGCGCATTTTCGCGGTGATCTCCGGCGCGAGCTTGACGTAGTGAACTCCCGGCAGCCGCAGCAGCGCGAAGCATTCGGTTTTCAACGCGAAGTCATCGAGCACCAATGGGCAGCCAAGACGATGCAAGGACGCGGCCACCTCCGGCATCTTGTCGGCGAGCTTGACGGCGGTGGCCGTATCGACTTCAAAGGCGATCATTCCCTTCGGCAGCGATGACTTGGCGAGACACAGTTCGACGAACTTGATGAAGTGCTCGTCGTGCAGCGCCGTGGTGGTGAGGTTCACGGAAAACAGCACCGCAGTGGATTTCCACACCTCGGGATGATGCACCAGATAGCCGATGAGTTCGGTGATCACGCGGCGGTCGATCATGGAGCCGAGACCGTTCTCGACGGCGGCTTTCAACATCGCCTGCGGGGCCGAATTGGGGGCGTTGTCGGACTTCGACCGCAGCAGCACCTCGTAGCGCTTGAGTTGGCTGCCCTTGGTCAACGGGACCAGCCGCTGGACGTGCAGTGCGATGGGACTGCGGCGTAGCGCGGCGTGCAGGCGATCGATTTCCGGAGTGACTCCACCCTGCGGACGATGACCTGCAAGCGGCACCGCCGACAGGACCGAGGGGGACTTCGGTGTCGCCGCCGCTGCGGGCCGCGCCGGCGCCGGCGCGGGCGGCGGAACGGGGCGGGGTGCATCATCAACCAGCGAGAGAGCGGCGGCCGCGGCGGCCCGGGCGGGCGCGGCGGATACCGGGCGTGCCGCGGCGGCCGCGGGCATGGGTGCTGCGGAAGCCGTGGCGGTCTTGGCGGGAGGAGCGTGAGGCGCGGGTGCGGCGGCGGGTTGTTTGTCCGGCCGCATGGTGGCGAAGTCGGCGAGCACCCGCTGCAGCTTTGGCGTCATGATCTTGAGCGCACCGCGGGCATCTTGTTTGACGACGCGCGCGTCCATGATCAGCATGATCACGCCGACCATGGCGCGCCGCGCGTTGACGGCGCGCAGGAGTACGGCCGAGCGCGAGTCTCCCAAATCGAGAACCAGTACGGGGGAACTGCCGGGGTTTGCGAAGGCCTCGAGCCCCTCCCGGACCGCGTTGTGTTCGTCGGGACCCATGGAGCTTTCGGTCAGCCACAGGATGTCGCCATGCTCATCATGCAGGGATATGGCGTGCGCGCGGGCGGGTTCGACGGCGGCACGCAGCTTCTGGCAGACGGCATCGAAATCGACGAACGGTGCGGCCGTCGTGTTGAAGGGTTTGCCGTGCTCCATAGATCCGCTACTTGAGGGTTTCAGCGTGTATATCTACCGTACACGCCGTTTCCTTGCTGTGATGCCCTTCGCCAAAACGCGACAGTGGGACAGCCGGTGTGACATATCGTCGGAACCCTGAAGAGACTTACGGCTACACTTCGGTCATGACTCAACCGCGCCAGTCCCGTCAATACCGGTATTACGATTTTGTGATGGCGGCCTATGTTTGTATTTTGCTGTGTTCCAACCTGATCGGGCCCGCCAAGGAAACCTCGATCGAGGTACCGATATTCGGCACGATCACTTTTCTGGCCGGCGTGCTGTTTTTCCCGATCTCCTACATCTTCGGCGACATCCTGACCGAAGTGTACGGCTACGGCCGCGATCGGCGCGTCGTCTGGGCGGGATTTGCCGCGCTGGCCTTCGCCTCCATCATGGCGGCCGTGGTGGTCCACTTGCCGCCATCGGCCGCGTCGCGCTCCACGCAGGCATCGGTGGAGGCGGTCTTCGGCAACACGCCGCGAATCGTGGTGGCGTCGATCATCGCATTCCTATGCGGGACATTCGTGAACAGCTACGTGCTCGCAAAGATGAAGATCTTCACCCGGGGACGTTGGCTGTGGACCCGCATCGTCGGTTCAACCCTTTGCGGCGAGCTGGTGGACTCGTTGATCTTCTACTTCGTCGCGTTCTATGGACGGATGCCGCAAGCGCACCTGATCGCCGTGATGTTCACCCAGTACGCGCTCAAGAGCGGCTGGGAGATCGTCGCGACGCCGCTCACCTATCGAGTCGTATCGTTCCTGAAGAGGGCCGAGAACGAGGATTACTACGACACCGATACCAACTTCACGCCGTTCTCACTGAAAGCCTAAGGCGAAGCCGCGGCGGCATGCCGCCCATGCGCAATTCATCGCCGCTTCGCCACCTTTGGCCACAAACACTGCCGGGCAGCGCCCGAAAGCCGGTCCGTAATAGCTCCCAAGGCGGTAACCGCCGCCTCCGGGTGAACCTACTTTAAGGAGCTGTTATGAGTACTGCATTGTCGAAGGCCGTCGGCACCATTGGACTACTGGGCTTCAGCGCGGTGGCCTTGGCGGGGGAACCTAAGCCTGCCACCCCCCATGAGCCCATCGGATTCGTGACGGGCGGAGTGATCGGCGCATTTGCCGCGGGGCCGGTCGGGGCATTTATCGGCGCCGGTCTCGGTACCTGGCTCGGAAACCGCGTGCATCGTGCGAGCGATGCGACCCGGGCGGAGGCAACCGCTGCGGCGCTACAGACCGAAAAAACCGAGCTGCAGGGAGAGAAGTCGGCGCTCTTGAACGACAAGCAGCAGCTGACCGACACCAACCGCACGTTGAGCGCGCAACTCGATGATCTGACGCATCAGGTGCAGACCGCGCAAAACGCCAAGCAGGACGCCAGCGGAGTTCTCGACGGTCTGCAGGGCGATGTGCTGTTCCGCACCGGCAGCGCGGAGATCACGCCGGAGATCGCGCACCAGATTGAGGTGTTGGCGCAGGCGGTGGCCAAATCACCGGCGCTCAAGGTTCGGGTCGACGGCTACGCCGATCCGCGCGGCACGGTGGACACCAATCTGAAGCTCTCCGAGGCCCGGGCCAACGCGGTGCGGGACCTGTTTCTGGCGGCGGGGATCAGCGATGAGGTGCTGGAGGTCAATGCCTACGGCAAGAGCCAGAGCGTCGCGGCCGACAACGATGGCTATGCGCTCGAGCGCCGAGTGCGCTTGACCCTGCAGGCCCAAGGGGGAGCAGCGGTTGCGCAAGTGAGTGAAAACGAGTGATCCGCCGCGGAAACTCGTTGCCGCGGCCCGGAGCGTCTGTTTAGCTCCGGGCCGCACTTGTTTCCGCCCGGCGCTGCAGCCTACGATAGCGCATGAGCGAGCGCCCCAAGATCGTCGTGCTTGACCGGCTGCAGACGGGCGATTCCGCCAATCCGTCGCCCGAAAACATTCTCGCCGGCATTCCGCGGGCCCGGGCCTCGAATCAATACGCCGAAGGGACGCATCAATTTTATTGCGGCATTTGGACCAGCACCGCCGGCAAATGGCGGGTCCGCTACACCGAGCACGAATTCTGCGTGCTCATCGAGGGACGGGTGCGCATCGAGTCAGTCACGGGCGAGAAGCACGAGCTGCGCGCCGGCGATGCCTTCGTGGTCCCCGCCGGTTTCGAGGGCGTCTGGGAAGTCACCGAGCCCTGCAAGAAGTGGTACTCGATATTTGAGCCGAAAGGCTAGCGCGCCTCGGCGTACCGGCGCGCCGCCGCCCTTGAGGGGGCGGGACGCGCGTCTCCGTCAGGCCGTTTCGCGGATCACCGCCGCCAGAGTGTCGACCAGCCGCACGATCTGCTTGGATTCGATGATCAACGGCGGCGACATGGCGATGGTGTCGCCGGTTTGCCGCACCATGACGCCGCGCTCGAAACACTTCAAGAAAACTTCAAACGCGCGTGCGCCCGGTTTGCCGGCGCGCGGCTCCAGTTCCACCGCGCCGATCAGACCGTAATTGCGCACGTCGAGCACATGCGGCAGGCCGCGCAGCGAGTGCACGGCATCCTCCCATTCGGGGGCCAGCGATGCGGCGCGGGTCAGCAGCCCTTCCTTGCCGTAGACATCGAGAGTGGCAAGCGCGGCGGCGCAGGCCACCGGGTGCGCCGAATAGGTATAGCCGTGGAACAGTTCGATGGCGCCTTCCGGCCCTTGCATCAGCGCGTCGTAAACCTTGCGGTGGGCGAACACGGCGCCCATCGGCACCGCGCCGTTGGTCAGTCCCTTGGCGGTGGTCATGAGGTCCGGAGTCACGTCGAACGCCTGGCTGGCGAAGGGTTTTCCGATGCGCCCGAAGCCGGTGATCACTTCGTCGAAAATCAAGAGAATGTCGTGCCGGTCGCAGATTTCGCGCAGACGCTTGAGGTATCCGATGGGCGGCAGAATCACGCCCGCGGAACCCGAGATGGGCTCGACGATGACCGCGGCAATGGTCGAGGCATCGTGCAGGGCGATCAGACGCTCCAATTCATTGGCGAGGTGGGCGCCCCACTGCGGCAGTCCGCGCGAGAACGCATTGTGTTCGAGATCCAGGGTATGCGGCAGATGATCCACGCCGGGCAACATCGAGGAGGCGAAGACTTTGCGATTGTTGACCATCCCGCCCACCGACATGCCGCCGAACCCCACGCCGTGATAGCCCTTCTCGCGGCCGATGAACCGGACGCGCTGCCCGGCGCCGCGCGCGCGGTGATAGGCGACGGCAATTTTCAGCGCCGTATCAACCGATTCCGAACCCGAGTTGGTGAAGAACACCCGGTCAAGACCCGGAGGCGCGACCTTGGCCAGACGATTGGCAAGCTCGAAGGCGATGGGGTGGCCCATTTGGAACGCCGGCGCGAATTCCATGGTGCTGAGCTGCTTGGTCACGGCCTCGGTAATTTCGCGCCGACCGTGCCCGGCATTCACGCACCAGAGGCCTGCGACCCCGTCGAGAACCTCGCGGCCGTCGGTCGCCCAGTAATACATGCCCTCGGCGCGCACCAACAATCGCGGATTCGCCTTGAATTGCCGATTGGCGGTGAACGGCATCCAAAATGAGTCGAGATCGCCGTTCGAGAGTGCGGGGGTGAGCTGGGCGTTCATGCTGAGGATCCTTGCGGTATTGTGGCCATCAGAGGGTGCGATGATAAGGAAAATCGACACTTAGCTCAATTTTCATGGTTTCTTGGGCCACTATGTCTATTATAATAGACACCATGCACCTGGACGTAGGCACCCATCTGAAAGCCGTGCGGCAAATGTACGGCCTGTCGCAGCGCGAATTGGCGAAGCGCGCCGGGGTCACCAACGGCTTGATTTCCCTCATCGAACAGAACCGCGTCAGCCCCTCGGTGAGCTCGCTGAAAAAAGTGCTCGACGGCATTCCCATGACGCTCGCCGATTTCTTCACACTGGATCTCGGCGGCCAGCCGCAGGTGTTCTTCTTGCGGCAGGAGCTCAGCGATATCGGCACCGCCGGCGTCGAACTGCGCCTCGTCGGCAGCCGCTTGGCCAAACGCAGCATGTCCATCCTGCACGAGCAGCATGCACCGAACTCGGACACGGGCGAGGAGATGCTGACGCACGCGGGCGAGGAAGGCGGCGTGGTCGTCAAAGGCAGGATTGAACTCACCGTCGGCGGCGAGTCGCGGATACTCGGGCCCGGCGATGCCTACTATTTTAAAAGTACATTGCCGCACCGCTTCCGCAACGTCGGGCGCGAAGAATGCGAGATCGTCAGCGCCAGCTCGCCCCCGACCTTTTAATCCGTTTCTCGGCTTCGCCCTTCAGGTAGCATTCGCCCATGAGCATCGTAACCGTGGCCGCCACTCAGATGGCCTGCAGCTGGGACCGCGACGCGAACATCGCGCGCGCCGAAAAACTGATCCGCGAGGCGGCGGGCCGCGGCGCACAAGTCATCCTCATTCAGGAACTGTTTGAGACACCGTACTTCTGCAAGGATCATTTATCGCGGCATCTGGAACTCGCCAAGCCCTTGGAAGCGCACCCGGCAGTGGAACATTTCCGCGCGCTGGCGCGCGAGCTTGCCGTGGTCCTCCCCGTCAGCGTGTTCGAGCGCGCCAACAATGCCTTCTACAACACCGTGGTCATCGTCGACGCCGACGGGTCGGTGCTCGGCAGCTACCGAAAATCGCATATCCCGGAGGGCCCGGGCTATCACGAGAAGTTCTATTTCTCGCCGGGCGACACTGGCTTCAAGGTTTTCGATTCCCGCTACGCGAAACTGGGCGTCGCGATTTGCTGGGACCAGTGGTTTCCGGAGGCTGCGCGCGCCATGGCATTGATGGGGGCAGACATGCTGCTCTATCCCACGGCCATCGGCTCGGAACCCCAGGACCCGAGCATCGATTCGAGCGGTCATTGGCAGCGCACCATGCAGGGCCATGCCGCGGCCAACATCATGCCGCTGGTGGCCTCGAATCGGATCGGCACCGAGCAGGGCGAAAAGTACACCATGACGTTTTACGGATCATCGTTCATCGCCTCGCACACCGGCGAGAAAGTGGCCGAGGCGGACCGGGTCAGCGAGACGGTGCTGACCGCGGCTTTCGATTTGGACGAGATCCGCCGCTACCGGCAGTCCTGGGGCGTGTTCCGCGATCGTCGGCCCGACCTGTACTACCCGCTGCTATCGCTCGATGGCCGCGGCTGAGGCTCTTCCGCACGATCTGGCATTCGTCGACTTAGAGACGACGGGCGGGAACGCGGCCTATGACCGGATTACCGAAATCGGCATCCTGCGTCTGCGGGACGGCGAGCTGGTCGAGGAATGGAGTTCGCTGGTCAATCCCGAGTGTCGCATCCCGCCGTACATAGAATCCTTCACCGGCATCAGCAATCAAATGGTGGCCGACGCGCCGCGCTTCGCCGAGATCGCGGCTGTGGTCCAGGACAAGCTGCGAGATGCGGTGTTCGTGGCGCATAACGCACGCTTCGACTACTCATTCCTGCGCAGCGAGTTCCTCAAGATGGACATGAACTTCGCGCCCAAGGTGCTGTGCACGGTCAAGCTGTCGCGGCGCCTGTTTCCCGAATATCCGCGCCACAATCTGGATGCGGTGATGGAGCGCAACGGCCTCACCTGCGGCGCGCGCCACCGCGCAATGGGCGATGCCCGGGTGATCCACGATTTTTGGTGCAAATTGCGCCGTGAGCTGCCCGCGGAGCATCTCGCCGCCGCGGTGCAGACGGTGTTGGGCCGCCACAAACTGCCGGCACACCTGCCGCAGGGATTGGCCGATGATCTGCCCGAAGGGCCCGGGGTGTATCGATTGTTCGGCGAGGACGATGTGCTGCTGTACGTCGGCAAGAGCAATTCATTGCGCAGCCAGGTCTGCGGCCATTTCGCCGATGAGGGCGGCGGATCGAGGAATCGCCGGCTGGCGGATCAGGTGCGGCGCATCGATTGGTTGGAGACCGCCGGCGAACTCGGCGCCATGCTGCGCGAGGCGCAGTGGATCAAGGCGCGGCAACCGCTGTTCAATCGCCGCGCCAAGAGCACTGCGCAGTCCTACACGCTGCGCGCCGACAATTCACGGGCGTCCTCCGAGCAGATGCCCCCGGTCGCGGCAGTGGCCATCGACAGCGTCGACCCAGCCGAGCTGGTGCGATGCTTCGGCGTATTTCACACCGACAAGGACGCACGCAAGGCGCTGCTCGATATCGCGCGCGCGCACCAGCTGTGCTGCAAAGTACTGGGATTCGAACAGGGCGCAGGCTCGTGCCTCGCCTTCCAGCTGGGTAAGTGCAGGGGCGCCTGCACCGGCAAGGAACCGCTCATCCTGCACAACACGCGCCTGCAGTTGGCGCTGTCGTCGTTGAAGCTGAAGGCGTGGCCGTTTCCGGGGCGCATCGGATTGCGCGAGCGGCACACCCGCCGCTACCCCGTGGACGGTGCGCCGAACGTCGACCTGCACGTGATCGATCAGTGGACGTATCTGGGCACTGCACGCTCGGAGGAGGAACTGGCGGCGCTGGCCGCCGCGGATGCGCCCTGCGACTTCGATGTCGACGTCTACCGGATCCTGGTGCGGTATTTTTCCAACCATCCGCGGCTCGATTGGCTTAACTTGCGCGAAATGACGAACTGCGCGTGAACGACAATGTCCGCTACTGGATCGCGACGGCGCCGGTGGGCGCGGCGTCGGTACTGGCCGAGGAGCTGGTGCAATTCGGCGCATCCGACATCCGCGAACGCAGCCATGACGTCAAATTTCAGGGCACGCTCGAGGTGGGCTACCGCGCCTGCCTGTGGTCGCGAACCGCCACCCGCGTGCTGCTGAGCTTGGGCTCGATCGACGCCGGCAGCTCGAAAAACATCTATGAGGCCGTCAAGCGCATCGACTGGCGCGAGCACCTTGCGCCGGGAGCGACTCTGGCCTGTGATTGCAGCGGCGGCAATGAATCCATCCGGCACACGATCTACGGCTCGCAATTGCTCAAGGACGCGGTTTGCGACAATTTGCGCGACTCCACGGGCGAACGACCGAATATCAAACCGGAACGCCCCGACGTGCTGCTGCACCTGCACGTGGAAGGCCCTACCGCGCTATTGTCGGTGGATTTTTCGGGCGAGAGCCTGCATCGGCGCGGCTACCGCAGCGAGGGCGGCCGCGCGCCGCTCAAAGAGAACGTCGCCGCCGCCGTGCTGCTGCGCGCCGGTTGGCCCGGCGTCTTCGAGGCAGGCGGAGTGCTGCTCGACCCCATGTGCGGTTCAGGCACTTTCCTGACGGAAGCGGCCTTGATCGCCGCGGACGCCGCGCCGGCGCTCGACCGCAGCTACTTCGGCTTCCTGGGGTGGCACGGCCACGATGCGCCCCTGTGGGAACGGCTGCGCGCCGAGGCGGCCGAACGGCGCAGCACCCGCGCCGCGCGCCAAAGCCGCTGCATTCTGGGATCGGATGCGGACGCGGAGGCGGTGCGCATGACCATTGCCAACGGCGAGCAGGCCGGCGTCGCTGACTGGCTGCACGTGGAGAAGCGTTCCTTGAGCGAGCTCGTCCGGCCGCGCGCTGATGCCGGCCTGGTGGTCGCGAATCCGCCCTATGGCGAGCGCATCGGCGCTGAATCGGGCTTGCCGGCGCTGTACTCCGAGCTCGGCGGCGTGTTGCGCGAACGATTCCAGGGATGGCAGGCGGCGATCCTCACGGGCAATCCGCCGCTGGCGCGAAACCTCGGAATCTATGCCAAACGAACTCACCGTTTTTACAACGGCACCATCGAATGCCGGCTCCTGCGCTTCGAGCTGAACGAGGCCAGCGAGCAGCGGCCCGCCGAAGCGGTGCGCGCGGACTGGTCGGGCCGCCCGGGTGCGCAAATGTTCGCGAATCGATTGCGCAAGAACTTGCAGCGCCTCGACCCGTGGGCCGAGCGCGAGCACATCGATTGTTTCCGCCTGTACGACGCCGACATGCCGGAGTACGCGTTCGCCATCGATTTGTACGGCCGGACCGGGCGGCATGTGTATGTGCAGGAATATGCGCCGCCGAGCACCGTCGATCAGGAGAGCGCGCGCGACCGCCGGCGCGAGGCGCTGGCGGTGTTGCCGGAAGTTCTGGGGGTGCCGCTGTCGCACGTGCACTCGCGGGTGCGCAAGCCGCAAAAGGGCAGCGAGCAGTATGAAAAGCGCGAGGCCCATGCCGAACGCCATGCGGTGATGGAGGGGGGCCTTAAGTTCTGGGTCAATTTTCGCGACTATCTGGACACGGGGCTGTTTCTCGACCACCGCATCGTGCGTGCCCGCCTGCGCGACTGGGCGAAGGAGGCGGATTTTCTGAATTTGTTCTGCTACACCGGCAGCGCCACGGTGTATGCCGCCGCCGGCGCGGCGCGCAGCACCACCAGCATCGATCTGTCGAACACCTATCTGGACTGGGCCCACGAGAATCTGCTGCTCAACGGCTTCGGCGATCCCCGGCACGAACTGTATCGCGCGGATTGCCTGAACTGGCTGGAGGAGCAGGAATCCAAGGGGCCGCGCTTCGATCTGATATTCGTGCATCCGCCGACCTTCTCCAATTCCAAGCGCATGGACGGAGTGCTCGATGTGCAGCGCGATCATGTGGGCATGGTCCGCCGGTCGATGAAGCTGCTGCGTCCGGCGGGGCGCCTGGTGTTCTCGACCAATTACACGCGCTTCAAGCTCGACGCGGCGGCGCTCGCGGATGTGGCGGTCGAGGATATCAGCGCACAGACCATCCCCAAGGATTTCGAGCGCAATGCGCGGATTCACCGCTGCTACGTGATTCGCCGGCGGTGAATCGGCGCCGGTGAATCGGCGCCGCGCTCGAGGGCCGCGCAAATGATTGGCACGACGGACGGGGCTTGCGGTACTCTTTGCGGCCTATGGGGAACTGCATGATTCGCACAGCATTGATGGCGGCCGCGCTCGCCGCCTCGCCTCTCGCCGCGTGGCCTTTCGCCGCGGCGCCAGCCGCCGCCGCCGACCCAAGTCCCATCAACGCGCCGCCGACCGCGCAGGATTGGCAGGCGCTCGCCAAGCTGCCGGATTGGAGCGGGGTGTGGACGCCGGTGATCAGCGATCAAGAGAAGCAGGAGAAGAGCAATCCGCCGCCCTGGAAGCCGCAGGTCGCCAAACAGATGGAGCACATGTACGCGGAGGAGGATGCGGGACGGCCGTTTCCCATCATCGATCACTGTTTCCCGACCGGCATGCCGAGCTGGATGCTCATCACGCATAACGCCTTCGAGATTCTGTTCACGCCGGGACGCGTGACCATATTGGGCGAGGGCGACGGCAATCGGCTGCGCCGCATCTACACCGACGGACGTGCGCATCCGGCCGATCCGGATCCGAGCTTTCACGGCCATTCCATCGGGCACTGGGACAAGGACACGCTGGTGGTCGATACCGTGGGGCTGTTGCCGCAGGCGTATCTCGCCGTGAACGAGGCGGTGGGCATACCGAACAACGGCGACATGCATATCGTCGAGCGCCTGCACTTGCTGAATCCCGATACCCTGGCCGACGATCTGGACATCAGCGCCAACAAGGTGCTGTCCAAAACGTGGCATACGACGCGCAAGTACTACCGGCAGCGGGCGAAGAAGTTCGACATCCTGGAGGGGGTCTGCGATCAGGGCTTCTACTCCGATGCCGTCGACGCGAACGGCAATTCAATATTTGCGCCGATCAAGTTTCACAACGGCGTGCCCGTGGGGCCGGATTCGAAATGAAGTACGCATCGATGAAGCGGTGGCTGCGGGCGGCCTGGTGGGCGGCGGCGGCATTGGCCGGCATGGCCGCGGTTGCGCCCGCAACGGCGCACCATTCCTTCGCCATGTTCGAGCCGACCAAGACCTTGACGCTCAAAGGGACGATCAAGAACTTTCAGTGGACGAATCCGCACGTCATCATCTGGGTTCTGGTGCAGCCCGAGGATGGCAGCGCTGCCCAGGAGTGGTCGCTCGAGACCACCAGTCCGGGCGTGCTGACCCGGGCCGGCTGGACCCGCACTTCCCTCAAGCCCGGCGACAAGGTGAGCGTGGTCTTCAGCCCGCTGCGGGATGGATCTCGGGGCGGCGCGCTGAATTCAGCGACGCTGCTCGACACCGGCCAGAAGTTGGTGCCGAGCTTCGGCAAGGAACAGCCGGGCTTGAAATGACCGATGCGGGCCGCCTGGCGTCAGAGTAGATCCCGCAGCCGGTAATACAGCATGGCCATGACCAGCGATGGCCGGCGCAATAGCCGCCCGCCGGGAAAGTCGCGATGCGGGATGCGCGCGAACACATCGAAGCGCTCCGCAGTGCCGGCAACGGCTTCGGCGACGAGTTTTCCCGCGAGGCCGGTCAGCGTCATGCCGTGGCCGGAGAATCCCTGCATATAGAACACATTCGGCGCGAGGCGGCCGAAGTCCGGCGCGCGGCTCATGGTGATGTCCAGGTAGCCGCCCCAGGTGTAGCCGACTTTGACGTCGGCGAGCGACGGGAAGATCCGCAGCATGCGCCGGCGCATGGACTCCCCCAGGCGCGGCGGCTGCACGGCGCTGTAGCTGACGCGGCCGCCGAACAACAAGCGGTGATCGGCCGAGCGCCTGAAGTAATCCAGAATCCAATTGATGTCGGCGATCGCGGCATTGCTCGGCAATAGAGTCCGGATGCGCTCCTCGCCCAACGGCTCCGTGGCGATGATGTAGGTGCCCACGCCCAAGATCCGCCGCGCCAGCGCCGGAGCGACCGCCCCGATGTAGGCATTGCCGCATAGCACCAGATGAGCGCAGCGCACCGTGCCTTGCGCGGTGTGCACGGTGACCTCGGGTCCATCCTCATAGCCCAGCACCCGGGAATTCTCGAAAATCATCGCCCCGGCCGCTTCGGCCGCGCGCGCCACACCTTGAGTGAACTTGAGCGGGTGCAGATGGCCGCTGCGTGAATCGATGAGCCCGCCGAGATAGCGCTGACTGCGCACATGCGCCTGCAATTCATCACGGTCCAAGAGCTTGACGGAGGAGTAGCCGTAGTCCTCGTGCAGCTCGCGGGCCCAATCTTGCAGTTCCGTGACATGCCGCGGTTTGACGGCGACGTGCACATGATTGGCGTGGTAGTCGCAGTCGATGCGGTGCTCGGCTATCAGCGACTGAGTGAGATCCAGCGCCTCGATCGACAGATCGAACAGCCGGCGCGCGTCGGCGCGGCCGACCTGGGCGGCGAGCGCGGGTTGACCCGCGGCCAGGCCGAAAATGGTCTGGCCGCCGCTGCGGCCCGAGGCGCCGTAGCCGACGACGTGGGCCTCGAGCAGCGCCACGCGGTAGCCGCGCGTCGCCAGATGCAGTGCAGCAGAGCAGCCGGCAATGCCGCCGCCGAGGATTGCCACGTCCACTCGGTGCGCGCCGCGCACCGGCTCGCGCTGCGGGCGCGCGCCGGTCGCCGCGAGGGTCGCCGAGGAGGCGGCGGAGGCGGCGTAGTAGGAGGCGGGGGGTGGATCGGCTAGGCGCAAGACGGCTCCAAGTGTTTAAAATCTTATGGCTATTGACAGGATTGGGCGCCTGTGAGCCTACCGGGTTATTTGACCTAATGGCAATGTTATTGCGACGCAACAAACGCTGCTAAGTCGCGGAAATGCCTAAATCTTAGCCAAATCTCGCTGTGCTAGCGGGACGGGTTGGCGTCGGTATGGTGTAATACAGCCGTATAGGAAGCTCAACCGTCCATCTGGACGTTTAATATATTAAACATGTCGCGCCTGCCGCTCATCGGAATTCCAGCCGATCGCAGGTTGTGTGGGAAGCACTACTTCCACATGGCCGGCGAGAAGTACATCGAGGCAATTGCAGCCGGCGCGAACGCGATGCCGGTGCTCATACCCGCTCTCGGGTCCGAGATTGATCTGTCATCGCTGCTCGAGGCTTGCGACGGTTTGTTGCTCACCGGAAGCGCATCGAATGTCGAACCACATCACTACGGAGGACCGGCGAGCGAGCCGGGAACGCTACATGATCCAAATCGGGATGCTACGACGCTTCCGTTGATTCCGCGGGCCATTGCCGCCGGTCTGCCGGTGCTGGCCATCTGCCGCGGATTTCAGGAAATGAATGTCGCCTACGGCGGCACCCTGCACCAACGGCTGCACGAGGTACCGGGATACCTCGATCACCGGGAGGACGAATCCACACCGCTGGACGTGCAATACGGGCCGGCTCACGAAGTCCTCCTGGAGCCTGGAGGGACTTTACGCAAAATCGCCGGACGGGATCGCCTGCAGGTCAATTCCTTGCATTGGCAGGGAATCGAGACCTTGGGGAAGGATTTGGCGGTCGAGGCGCGCGCGCCGGACGGAGTGATCGAAGCATTCCGGGTGGCCGATGCGCCGAACTTCGCCGTGAGCGTGCAATGGCACCCGGAATGGCAGTTTGCAACGAATCCATTTTCTCGCGCGCTGTTTGCGGCCTTTGGTGAAGCGAGCCGCGCGCACAGTTGACAGGTAATTTATGGCCAGCACGATTCAACAATTCCTAAAAGAACACGGCATCTCAGAAGTCGAAGCCATCATTCCGGACATGGCGGGCGTGGCCCGCGGCAAGCTCATGCCGGCCGAGAAATTCGCCGAAGAGGAGGGCATGCGCCTGCCCGAGGCGATCTTTCTGCAGACGGTGACCGGCGACTATCCTGAGGATCAGAGCGCCATGAACCCTTCGGACATCGACATCGTCCTCAAGGCCGATCCGAAAACCGTGCGGGTGGTGCCTTGGGCCGCGGAACCGACCGCCCAGGTGATTCACGATTGCTACTACGGCGACGGCCGGCCGGTGACCATGGCGCCGCGCTATGTGCTGCGGCGGGTCCTCGATCTGTACGAGGCGCATGGCTGGGAGCCGGTGGTGGCGCCGGAGCTCGAGTTCTTTCTGGTGGAGCCCAACGTCGATTCGGACTATCCATTGAAACCGCCGGTGGGCCGCTCGGGCCGCCCGGAGATCGGCCGCCAGGCGTACAGCATCGCCGCCGTCAATGAGTTCGACCCGCTGTTCGACGACATGTATTCGTTCTGCGAAGCCCAGGACATCGAAATCGATACCCTGATCCATGAGGCCGGCGCCGCGCAGATGGAAATCAACCTGCTGCATGGCTACCCGATGAGCCTGGCCGACCAGGCCTTCCTGTTCAAGCGCACCGCCCGCGAGGCGGCGCTGCGGCACAAAATGTACGCCACGTTCATGGCAAAGCCGATGGCCAAGGAGCCCGGCAGCGCCATGCATCTGCATCAAAGCATCGTCGACATCAAGACCCGCAAGAACATCTTCAGCAATGCCGACGGCTCGCCCTCCACACTGTTCTTCGGGCACATCGCCGGGCTGCAGAAGTATCTGCCGGGCGCGATGTCGCTGTTCGCGCCGAACGTCAACAGCTACCGGCGCATCAGCCGCTATTCCTCGGCCCCCATCAATGTGCATTGGGGCTATGACAATCGAACCGCCGGTCTGCGCGTCCCCATGTCCGGGGCCGAGGCGCGCCGGGTCGAGAACCGGGTGGGCGGCGCCGATGCGAACCCCTACCTCGCCATCGCGGCCTCCCTGGCCTGCGGCTATCTCGGCATGATCGAGGGTCTGAAACCCTCCGAACCGATTTCCGGCAGCGCCTACGATCTGGCGATCGCCCTGCCCCGCACCCTGGCGGAGGCGCTGCGCCTGCTGCGCGAGTCCAAGCCGCTGGTGGATCTGTTCGGCGATCGGTTCGTGCTGGCCTTCACCGCGGTCAAGGAGGCGGAGTACGAGACGTTTGCGCAGGTCATCAGTTCCTGGGAGCGCGAACATCTGCTCCTGAATGTTTGACGCTTCAGGCTCTGTCCCCGGGACGCCGGCTGCGCTATAAAGCTAGGCTGAAGTTAAAGCCGCGCGGAAAAAGGGGAAGCGTGAGATGGGAAGCGTAGGTCGGTTGGCGATTCTGGCGCTTGGGTGCGCGTTGGCGGTGAGCGCCTGCGGCGACCACAAGCCGGCAGCGGGCGGCGGTCCCGGCGCGGCGGCCGACGGCTCGGGCAAGACCCCGGCAAAAGCGTTGAATCTGTACATCTGGTCCGATTACCTGGCCGCGAACACCCTGTCGGATTTCGAGAAGCAGACCGGCATCAAGGTACACGTTTCCTATTTCGACACCAACGAGACGCTGGAAACCAAGCTGCTCGCGGGCAGCAGCGGCTTCGACGTGGTCGTGCCCACCGCCTCGTACTTCGAAAGGCAGATCAAGGCCGGCGTCTATCTGGCGCTCGACAAGTCGAAACTGCCGAATTTGCGCAACATGGACGGCCAGCTCATGGGCAAGGTGGCGCAGCACGATCCGGGCAACGCGCACGGCGTGATCTATATGTGGGGCACCAACGGCATCGGCTACAACGAAAAAATGATCACCGCGTTGCTGCCGAAGGCGCCGCTCGACAGCTGGCGCATGGTATTCGATCCGGCCGTGGCGTCGAAGGTGGCCAAGTGCGGCATCAGCGTGCTCGACTCGCCGGCCGAAATGATGCGCGCCGTGTACAGCTATCTGGGCAAGGATCCGAATTCGCAGAATCCCGACGACCTGGCCAAGGCGGAAGAGGTGCTGACCAAGATCAGACCCTACGTCCGCAACATCAATTCCTCGGAATACATCGAGGCGCTCGCCAACGGCGACATCTGCCTCGCGGTCGGCTACAACGGCGATGTATTGCAGGCGCGCGACCGGGCGCGAGAGGCCGGCAAGGGCGTCGAGATCAAGTACGCCGTGCCCAAGGAAGGCTCGATCCTGTGGTTCGACATGCTCGCCATTCCGAAGGATGCGCCCAATCCCGAGAGTGCTTATGCGTTCATCAACTACATCCTGACTCCGCGGGTCATCGCCGGCATTTCGAACTTCAAGCGCTACGCGAACGCCGATGCGCAGGCGCAGTCGCTGCTCGATCCTTCGGTGCGCGATGATCCCGGCATTTATCCGCCGCACGAGCAGACGGAAAAGCTGGCCGTGCAATTGGCGGATTCGGCCGATCAGACCCGCGCCATCACCCGCGTCTGGCAAAAATTCAAGACGGGCCAATAGGGGATGTCGACATCCGGCGGAGCGGCCGTCAAAGCGGCGCCTTGGAAGGATCAAGGCGCCAAGCCCTATGTCCAAGTGGACGGCATCTCCAAGTCATTCGGCGATTTCAAGGCGGTCAATGACGTCAGCCTGAAAATATACAAGGGCGAGATATTCTGCCTGCTGGGCGCCTCGGGCTGCGGTAAGACCACGCTGCTGCGCATGCTGGGCGGTTTCGAGACCCCGAGCGCCGGAAAAATATTCATCGACGGCGAGGACATGACGGGCGTGCCGCCGTACGAACGCCCCGTCAACATGATGTTTCAATCGTATGCGTTGTTTCCGCACATGAGCGTCGAACAGAACGTCGCCTTCGGGTTGAAGCAGGACAAGGTACCCAAGGCCGAGATCCAAGAGCGCGTGGCGACCATGCTGGATCTGGTCAAATTGGGGGACTTCGCCAAACGCAAGCCGCATCAATTGTCGGGCGGCCAACGGCAGCGCGTGGCGCTGGCCCGTTCCCTGGTCAAGCGGCCCAAGCTGCTGCTGCTCGACGAGCCGTTGGGCGCGCTCGACAAAAAACTGCGCGAGCACACGCAGTTCGAGCTGATCAGCCTGCAGGACAAGCTGGGCGTGACCTTCGTGGTGGTGACCCACGATCAAGAAGAGGCCATGACCCTGGCGAGCCGCATCGGCGTCATGAATCACGGCGAGATCGTCCAGGCGGGGACTCCGTCCGAGATCTACGAATTCCCGAGTTCGAAATTCGTGGCGGACTTCATCGGTTCCGTGAACATGTTCGAGGGCAAATTGCTCGAGGACGAACCCGAATACGTGCGGATCGGTTCGGAGGAACTCGGCGGGACGATTTACGTCAGCCACGGCATCAGCGCGCCTCCCGAAGCCATCGTCTGGGCCGCCGTGCGGCCGGAGAAGATCTTCATGTCCACGGCGCCGCCGGAGGGCAACGACAATGTGGCGCGCGGGGCGGTGCAGGACATCGCGTATCTCGGCGATCTCTCCATTTATTTGGTGAAACTGCCCACCGGCAAGGTGGTGCGCGTGACCCAGCCCAACACCTCGCGTCATGCCGAGGCCATCACCTGGGATCAGCAGGTGTACCTCTCCTGGGACGCGACCAGTCCGGTGGTGGTGACCCGTTAGCTCCACGGCGACAGCCGGACGAACGGTGTCCGGTCAGCTGCGCCGTGTCGGCGTGACCGGCCGTGGACTCGTGGTGGTGCTGCCGTATCTGTGGCTGCTGCTGTTCTTCGTCGTCCCCTTCGTCATCGTCCTGAAAATATCCTTTTCGGACATCGACCTGGCGATACCGCCGTACAAACCGCTGCTCGAGTGGGTGGGCAAGAACTCGCTGGCCATCAAGGTCAATTTCAACAACTACGCATTCCTGTTCACGGACCGGCTGTACGTCAACGCCTTCCTGAACTCGATCAAGGTGGCGTTCATCTCCACGGTGCTGTGCCTGCTGGTGGGATATCCCATGGCGTACGGCATCGCGCGCGCCAAGCCGACGACCCGCAATGTGCTGCTGCTGCTGGTGATCCTGCCGTTTTGGACCTCCTTACTGCTGCGCGTTTATGCGTGGATCGGATTGTTGAAAGCCAACGGCGTCATCAACGGTGTGCTGCTGTGGCTCGGGGTCATCCATGAGCCCTTGAACATGCTGTACACGCCGTTCGCCATGTACGTCGGCATCGTCTACTCCTACTTGCCGTTCTTGATCCTGCCCCTGTACGCGAATCTGGAGAAGATGGACTGGCAGCTGCTCGAGGCCGCGGAAGATCTGGGCTGCCGCCCCTGGCAGGCGTTCTACAAGATCACCCTGCCGCTGTCGCGCAACGGCATCTTGGCGGGTTCCATGCTGGTGTTCATTCCGGCCGTGGGCGAATTCGTCATCCCGGCGCTGCTCGGCGGCCCCAATGCGTTGATGATCGGACGCGTTTTATGGGATGAGTTCTTCTCCAACCGCGCCTGGCCGGTGGCGAGCGCCGTGGCCATTTTGCTGCTGGTTTTGCTGGTGCCCTTCATGATGTGGTACCAAAGCGTCCAGGCACGCGAGACGGCGGGCGCGCGGTGAACTACCGGCGTTCATTTTTCATCCTCACCTGTCTCGGGTTCGGCTTCGCCTTCCTGTATGTGCCGATTCTGTCCATGGTGTTTTTCTCCTTCAATGCCTCCAAGCTGGTGACGGTGTGGGATGCGGCCAACTCGCCGACGCTCAAGTGGTATTACTCGCTGCTCAACAACGAGGAAATTCTCGATGCCGCCTGGATATCCCTCAAGGTCGCGGTGATCAATGCCTCGGGGTCGGTGATTCTGGGCACGCTGGCCGGGTTCGGTCTGGCGCGGTTCAGTCACTTCAGAGGCCGCTTCACCTTGAACGCCATGACCACGGCGCCCTTGGTCATGCCCGAAGTGATCACGGGCCTGTCGCTGCTGTTGCTGTTCGTCGCCTTGGAACAATTGATCGGCTGGCCCGCGGGCCGCGGCATCACCACCATGACCATCGGCCACATGACCTTCTCCATGGCCTATGTCACGGTCATCGTCAACTCGCGCATGGCCACGTTCGACACGGCGCTCGAGGAAGCCGCCATGGATCTGGGCGCGCGGCCCTTGAAGGTCTTTTTCGTGATCACGCTGCCGATTATTTTCCCCGCGATCCTGTCGGGCTGGCTGCTGGCCTTCACGCTGTCATGGGATGATCTGGTGATCTCGAGCTTCACCTCGGGACCCGGCAGCAGTACCCTGCCCATGGTGGTGTTCTCGAAAGTGCGCCTCGGCGTCAGCCCCGAAATCAACGTGCTCGCGACCATCACCATCACGGTGGTGACGGTGATGGTGGTCGGCGTGAGCCTGTGGATGTCGCGCATCGCCAAGCTGAGCAAGGCGGAGGCTTAAGGCCTAGGGGGCAGGCACGCGTGGCAGGCTGGCGGGGATATACTGGGGGGTATCACCATGAACAATCAGCTCGATCCGCTGGCGCACGCCAAAGACACTCTGCTCGATCTGTGCATCCGCTTCGGGCCCAAGCTGTTGGTGGCCATCCTCATCATGACGGTGGGGTTCTTCGTGGCGGGCTGGGCCGGGCGCGCGGTCGGCCGCGGCCTGCAGCGGTTCGACTTGGAGCCGCCGGTGCGGCAGCTTTTGAACCGCGTGGTGCGGGTTCTCGTGGTCGCCCTATTCGCCATCATGGCGCTGCAAAATCTCGGGGTCGAACTGCTGCCGCTGCTCGCAGGCCTCGGCGTCGCGGGCGCCGGCATCGCTCTGGCCACCCAGGGGGTGCTCAGCAACATGGTCGCGGGCCTCACCATCATCTTCACCAAGCCGTACCGGGTCGGTGAATACATCGCCATCGTCGGGGTCGAGGGGCAGGTGGAGGCGATTACCCTGTTCAATACGGCGCTGACGCATGCCGACCGCTCGCGCATCATCGTGCCGAACCGTAAGGTGGTGGGGGAAATCCTGCACAACTACGGCAAGATTCGCCAAACCGAAATCCGGGTGGGCGTGGCCTATGAGTCCGATCTGCCGCTCGCCCTCGGCGTGATCCGCGACCTGGTGCAGGCGAATCCGCGGGTACTGAAGGAACCGGCGCCGGTGATTCAGGTGATGACGCTGGCCGACTCGGCGGTGCAAATCGCCGTCAAACCCTGGGCGGCGGTCGCCGACTACAGCGCCGTGGCAGGCGAACTCAATTTGTCGCTGCTCGAGGAGCTGCGGCGGCGCGGCGTCGGCATTCCCTATCCGCAGATGGAAGTCCGTCTGATCGGCGGCGGCGACTGATGCGGGATTTCGCGCTCGAGGTCTACTTCTCAAGATGGGAGTTCGCCGCCAAATACAATCTGACCGGGTCGGATGGCGAGAACATGACGCTGGCGCAGCTGCTCGCCCTGGCGACCCCGGAGGATCGCGCCGCGTTCGAGGGAATCAGCCTCGGCTATACCGAAACCTTTGGCGCGCCGGCGCTGCGCGCCGAGATCGCGCGCACCTACGACACGGTGTCGCCGGAACAGCTGCTGTGCTTCGCGGGCGCGGAAGAGGGCGTCTATGCGGCGATGAAGGTGCTGCTCGGCGCCGACGATCACGCCATCGTCATCACGCCGAACTATCAGGCGGCGGAGACGGTGCCCTTGAGCATCTGCGCGGTCACGGGTGTGGCGCTCGACATCGACAGGAATTGGGACCTGGATGTGGAACTGCTGCGCGCGGCGCTACGGCCCAATACCAAGCTGATATCCATCAATTTCCCCAACAATCCCACCGGCAAAATCATTTCGCGCCCGGCATTCGATGCCATCGTCGAGATCTGCCGCAGCCGCGGCATCTGGCTGTTCAGCGACGAAGTCTACCGGCTGATCGAACGCGATCCGGCGCTGCGGCTGCCGCAGGCCGTCGATGCCTATGAGCGCGGTATTTCGCTCAATGTGATGTCGAAGGCCTACGGACTGCCGGGCCTGCGCATCGGCTGGCTGGCCTGCAAGGATCGGCCGACCTTGGTCAGGTTCGAGCGCTACAAGCATTTCCTGTCGATCTGCAACTCCGCGCCGTCGGAAGTTCTGGCGCGCATCGCGCTGAAATCGCGCGCCGTGATTCTCGAGAGGAACCGCCGGATCGTCCGCGACAATATCGCCGCATTGAATGCGTTCTTCGCCGACTACCGGGATCTGTTCGATTGGCGCGAACCGGACGGCGGCTGCGTCGGCTTCATCCGCTACCAGGGCGCGGAGGGGGTGGAGGAGTTCACGCGCCGGCTGGTGGAGGAAGCGGGGGTACTTTTTCTGCCGTCCAGCTTGTACCGCTCGGAACTCGGACCGGTGCCGGAGAATTGCCTGCGGGTCGGATTCGGACGTGCGCACGTGCCGGCGGGGATCGCGGTGCTGCGCCAATGGCTCAATGAGAATTTAGGAGGACGATGATGAGCGGACGAATGATTCGGACGGGCGTGTTCACGGCGGCGGCGGCCATGACGGTGTCGGCGATGATGGTGTCGGCATCGTTGTTCGCGGCAACGGGCGGCGCGCCGGACCACAAACCCGACGCCGAGCCTTCGATGCCCGACGGCGGCAAGTTCGAACCCTTCAAGCCCGAAGCCACCACCAGCACCGGCACGGTCACCATCGGCGGCCAGTCCATTGCCTACCAGGCGATTGCCGGCACCTTCGTCGTGCACCCCAAGGACTGGGACGATGTCCCGCGTGATCCCAAGGCCGACAAGGCCGGCGGACCGGGACCTGCGGAGGAGGGCGTGGACAAGAACCCGAGCGCCGAGGCGTCGATGTTCTACGTCGCATACTTCAGGAACGGCGGCGGGCCGCGTCCCATCACATTCTTCTACAACGGCGGTCCCGGCTCCGCGACGCTGTGGCTGCACATGGGCGCCTTCGGGCCGCGCCGCATCGTCACGGCCACGGACGCGCACACGCCGGCGGCGCCGTACTCGCTGGTGAACAACGCGTCGAGCCTGCTCGATGCCACCGACCTGGTGTTCATCGACGCGCCCGGCACCGGCTTCAGCCGCATCGCCGGCAAGGACAAGGAGAAGGCGTTCTACGGCGTCGATCCGGACGCCTACGCCTTCGCCGATTTCATTGCGCAGTTCCTGTCGAAATACGGCCGCTGGAATTCGCCCAAGTATCTATTCGGCGAGAGCTATGGCACACCGCGCTCCGCCGTGCTGGTCAATCAGCTCGAGGCCGACCGTTCGATCGATTTCAACGGTGTCATTCTGCTGTCGCAGATTCTCAATTTCGATCTCAGTGCCGATCGGCCGACGGGCAATCCCGGCGTCGATCTGCCCTACCAGACCGTGCTGCCGACCTACGCGGCCACCGCTTGGTATCATCAGAAGCTGCCGGGGGAGCACAAGAATCTCGAGGCATTGCTCGCCGAGGTGGAGCAGTTCGCGATGGGCGACTACGCCCGCGCGCTCGCCGCCGGATCCGATCTTCCCGCCGCCGAGCGTGCGGCGATCGCCGACAAGCTGCACCAATACACAGGGCTCACCGTCGAGTACATCCTCAAGGCGGACTTGCGCATCGACGGCGGAGAATTTCGCCAGAATCTGCGCGGCGACGACGGCATGACCACCGGGCGGCTGGACTCGCGGTTCTCGGGACCGGACATTGATCCCTTGAGCCAGCGCGCCGACTACGACCCGCAAGCCTCGGCGCTCGGTTCCGCGTATGTGTCCGCATTCAACGAATACGCGCGCAAGGATCTGCACTACGGCGATGGCAAGATTTTCAAGCCGAGCATTCCGACGTTCAGGAGCTGGAACTTTCAGCACCAGCTGCCGGGGCAGACGCAGCAGCCGGCGTCTTCGCGCCAGGGAACCAACGTCATGCCGGATCTGGCGAACGCGATGAAAATAAATCCCAACCTGAAGATTCAGCTGCACGCGGGATATTTCGATCTGGCGACGCCGTTTTATCAGGGCGTCTACGAGATGCACCACCTGCCCATTCCGGCCGCTCTGCAGGCCAACATCGAGTACAAGTTCTACGACTCGGGCCACATGGTCTATGCCAAGGACTCCTCGCTCAAGGCCTTGCACGACAACGTCGCCGGCTTCATTCGCCGCACCAGCAACCTCAGCCAGTGAAGCTTTCACCATGACATCCAAGTTCCCTGCCATCGCACCGGTATTGCTCCTGGCCGCCGCGTCCTTCGCGCACGCGGACAGCGCACGCTTCACCGTCATCATCGGCGGCAAGAATGTCGGCCACCTGCGGGCGGACACCAACGGCCCCCGGACCGTCATCGACTACGACTACAAGAACAACGGCCGCGGGCCAACCATGGCCGAAACCATCCTGGTGGATGCGGACGGCTTGCCCACTGAATGGACGATTTCGGGCACCACCACCTTCGGCAGCAAAGTGGCCGAGCATTTCGTCCGCAAGGGAACGCGCGCCAGCTGGACGGATTCCGCGGGCAAGGGCGCGGCGGCCGCTCGCAGCCCCAGCGTGTATGTGCCGCAGAGCGGCAGTCCGTGGTCGGACGGCGTGTTTGCGCGGGCGCTGCTCAAGAGCGCGGGCCGGCAGCTTGCCGCGCTGCCGGGCGGCACACTGCACCTGGAGAAGGGCGAGGCGATCAACGTGCAAGGCCGCGGCGGCCCCGTGCAGGTCACGCGCTACGATGTCAGCGGCATCGATCTCAATCCGGACACCATACTGCTCGACGCCGACGGCGGGCTGTTCGCCTCCGTTGATCCCAATTTCATCGTCGTGCGCGAAGGCTATGAGGGCGAAGAACAGCGGCTGCGCCAATTGGCGGCGGACTGGTCGACGCAGCGGTTCGTCGACATCGAGCGCGCGGCGGCGCACCACTATGCCGGTCCCGTGCGCGTGCGCAATGTGCGCCTGTTCGACCCACTGACGTCGTCCTTGACGGCGCCCAAGTCGGTGGTGGTGATGGGCCGGGATATCAGCGCGGTCGAGGCGCTCGACAGCCCGGCAACTCCCGGCGAGACCGAGATCGACGGAGCGGGCGGCACCCTGATCGCCGGCTTCTACGAAATGCACGCCCATCTCGGACAGGACGGCGCGCTGCTCAATCTGCTGGCGGGCATCACGACCGTGCGCGACATGGGCAACGACAATGAGGTGTTGGACCGGCTGATCGAGCGGATCGATCAAGGCGCGATCGGCGGCCCGCATGTGGTTCGATCGGGGTTCATCGAGGGCAAGAGTCCCTTCAGCGCCAACAACGGCATCCTGGTCGACAGCGAAGACAAGGCGGTCGCGGCCGTGCGTTGGTATGCCGCGCGAGGCTATTGGCAGATCAAGATCTACAACAGCATGAATCCGGCCTGGGTGCCCGCGATGACGAAGGAAGCGCACCAACTCGGTCTGCGCGTGGCCGGACACATTCCGGCGTTCTCCTCCGCCGACGACATGATCGCGGCGGGGTATGACGAAATCACCCACATCAACCAATTCGCCCTGGGCTGGGTCATCGGTCCCGGCGAGGACACGCGCACATTATTCAGGCTCACCGCGCTGAAGCGGCTGGGGGCCTTGGATCTGCAGAGCGACAAGGTGCAGCACACCATCGGCATGATGGCCGAGCGCAAGCTGGCCATCGACCCGACGCTCGGGATACACGAGCAGCTGACGCAGAGACGCGACGGCCGCATACCGCCGGGCGCGGTCGACTACTTCGAGCACATGCCGATTGCCTGGCGCCGCGACGCCATGAAAGCGCTCATCGACGTCTCGGCGCCCGGGGACGACAAGGCTTATCGCGACGCATTCGACAAATTGATGGCGACGGTGAAGCTGCTGCACGACCGCGGCGTGTTCATCGTCTTCGGCACCGACACCGGCGGCTCCTTCACCTATCATCGCGAGCTCGAGCTGTATCAGAGCGCCGGCATGACGGCGGCGGAGATACTGAAGCGCGCGACCTACGACTCAGCCCGCTATCTCGGCCAGGAGCAGCGGATGGGCTCCATCGAGAAGGGCAAGCTGGCGGACTTCTTCTTGATTCCGGGCGATCCCATCAAGAATTTGAAGGCGATCAAGACCATCGGCATGGTGGTGAAGGATGGAGTCTTCTACTACCCGGGCGAGATCTATCCCAAGTTCGGCATCCAGCCGTTCGTGGGGGCGCCGACGGTGCACGCCGCGAAGGCGGCCATGTAGGGGATTTCCCGCGCCGCGATTCAAGATTTCCTTGAGCGAGGCGTCTCAAGTCGCCGGCGCCGTGGCCGTTATACGGGCATGTCGAACATGCCGAGCTCCCTGCCGATGAATCCGCCGGACGTTTTGGACAATTGCGAGTTCGTTCACGGCCTTTTGGAACAATGTCTGGCCAACGATGAACTGACCGTACCCGTGCTGCCGGAGATCGCGGTCCGGGTCGCGCGCCTGGGGCCGCAAAGTTCGATCAACGCCCAGGAACTGGCCAACATCATCAATGCGGATCCTGCGCTCACCATGTATGTGCTGCGCATCGCCGGATCGGCGGCCAAGCGTCCCGCCTCGCCGATCGTGTCCTTGCAGCATGCCGTGGCGTGGTTGGGTTTCGGCGAAGTGGCGAACATTGCGGTCACGGCGGCGCTGCAGGGCAAGATGCTGGACGTCAAAGGGCAGCAGCACAGGGCGCGGCGCCTGTGGCGGCACTCGCTGGCCAGCGCGCTGTGGTCGCGGCAATTGGCGCACATGGTCGCCCGGGAACCCGGCATGTGCTACCTGTGCGGGCTGCTGCACAATATCGGCAAGGTGGTCACCTTGAGCGCGGTCCACGACCTTGCGCAACGCTCCGGCAAGAAATTGTCGGGCGCGGAATACGACCGGCTCATCGAGACTTTTCACCGGCACATCGGCGCGCGCGTCGTCACGGCGTGGGCGCTGCCGGCGCCGGTGTTGACCGTGACCTCGCAGTGGGAAGCCTACGCGTCGGCCGGCACCGCCCGCTTCGAGAGCAACGTGGTCAATGTGGCGCACTCCCTGGCTGATTTTACGCTGCTTGAATCCACGCAACTGGCCCGCGATCTGCTGGTGACGAACGCAGCCTACCGGGATCTTGGGCTGACCGCGGCGGACTCCGAGCCGCTGTTCGATTCCGCGGCGGGCATCCGCGCCGAATTGGACCGCTACCTGGCGCCGTAAAGCTCGCTTTCAATGCGGGTCCCGATTATCGTGCTCTGCATGAAGAACGATACGCGCGTGATTCATCCGCCCGAGGTTGCCGTGCCGGCGGACAATCGACCCCTGGTGGCGCCGATCTATCAGTCGGTGAAGTTCTCCTTCGATGACACCGGCGAGACCCTGCGCTATCTGCGCGGCGAGCGCGAGGGCTTCTTCTACTCGCGGACCTCGAATCCCACGTTGCGGCAGCTGCAGCTCCTGCTGGCGCAGCTGCAGGGGCGCGATGAATGTCTGCTCACGGGTTCCGGGGTCGCGACCATCGCATCGAGCCTGCTGTCGCTGTGCAAGCAGGGCGATCACATTCTCGCCTTCGTCGAGTCGTATGGCCCGACACGCTACATCGTGCAGCATCTTCTGGCGAAGTTCGGCGTCGTGCACACGCTGCTGTCGATCGAGGATCTCGAGGGCATCGAGCGGGTGCTGCGCGAGGTGCCGACCCGTCTGGTGATATTCGAGAGCCCCACCAACCCGGTCACCAAAATCGCCGACATCGAACACCTGACGGCGCATGCGCGCCGCGCCGGGGTGCTCACGGTGCTGGACAATACCTTTGCCGGCTTCCACAACCACGGCGGCTACGACATCGATGTGTTCCTGCACAGCCTCACCAAGTACGCTTCGGGCCACGGCGATGTCATGGGCGGCGCGATCATCGCGCGCGGCGAGCTGATTGCCGGAATGCGCAAGGACCTCGTCTCCATGGGTCCGACGCTCGATCCGCATGCGGCATTTCTGATTCAGCGCGGGATGCGCACGTACTTTCTGCGCTACGAACGGCAATGCGCCAACGCGCTCGCGGCAAGCCTGTTCCTCAAGGGCCACCCGCGGGTGAAGCAGGTCCACTACCCGGGCCTCGAGAGCCACCCGCAACACGGTCTGGCCCGGCGGCAAATGCGCGACTTCGGCGCGGTGGTGAGCATCGAATTGGACGGCGGCTTCGAGCAGGGCGCGCGGTTCGCGGAGGCGCTGCAGTACTTCGCCATTTCGGCGAGCGTCGGCTCGGCGGAGTCTCTGGTGATGCCGCCGCAATTGTTGGCGGGGAATGAATACACCGCCGAACAACGCGCCGCGTCCCTGATAACGCGCGGCACGGTGCGCCTGTCGATCGGCCTGGAAGACGCCGCCGATCTGGTGGAGGATTTGGGACAGGCCCTGGAAAAGGCGTTCATTTGACTTATTCCAGGGGGAAATAAGTCAAGTCACCTCAAGCATCCCTGGAGGGTGCCGATCTATTAGGGTCGACGCAAAGTATGGGGTGTGCAGTGGGTCTCGATTCCGCAGCGGCGCGCGATTACCTGAGCGCATCGGCAAGCAGTCCGCAAAGCATCGCGCCGCTGCCGCGAGTATGCGCGCAGCTCGCCGAGCTCACCGCGCAGCAAGTGACCGACGCCGCTCAATTGGCGCGCCTGATCCAATCCGACCCTGCGTTGGCGGGCGAGATCATGCGGGTGGCGAATTCGCCGGCGCTGCGGCCGCGCACGCCCATCGTGTCGCTGCAGCAGGCGGTGTCGTGGCTCGGCGTCGCCGAGGTGCGCAACATCGCGATGGCGGTGATGCTGCGCGGCGAAGTATTCAGCGCTCCCGGCCACGAGCCGGAATCCGAGGAATTGTGGCACGAGGCGTGGCTGGCCGGACTGTGGGCCAAGGAAATCGCCCGCGAACGCCGCAAGCATGTCGAGAGCGCGTTTCTGGCGGCGCTGATGCACCGCACGGGCGCCGCGCTGGCGCTGAAGATTCTGGCGCGCTTCGAGAAGGAACAGCGTGCGGCGCTGGACGCCGGCGCCTTCGGCGAGCTCGTGGTGGAATTCGAACCGGCCTTCGGCCGGCTATTGATGAACAACTGGCTGTTGCCGCAGGACGTGCAGGACGCCGCGAGCGATTGGCGCAACTACCGCGAGTCGCGGCAAAGCGATCTGGCGGGGACGGTGCACGCGGCCCACTTGTTGGCCACGCATACGCTGCATGAGCAGTCGATGACCGGGGATATGCTGGTGGAGAGCGCGGTGTTCGAGCAGCTCGGCGTGTTTCCCGATGATCGCCGGCGCATGCTCGCCAAACGCGATCAGGTGCGCGCCCTGGCGGGCGTTTAGGAGCCCAGGCGATGCAGCCGGACGCCTTCGATTTTCTGTGCGTGGGGTCGGGACCGGCCGGCCAAAAAGCGGCGATTCAGGCCGCCAAAGCCGGTTTTCGCGCCGCCATCATCGAACGTGAATCGCAAGTGGGCGGTTCCTGCCTGCTGTCCGGCACCATCCCCAGCAAGGCGCTGCGCGAGCAGGCGCTGCGCTACCGGCGCATGCAGGGCAGCGCCTCCTCTCTGGCGGTGGAGCTGCGCGGCGATGCGCCGCTGTCGGCGCTGCTGCACGGGGTCGACGCCGTGATCAGCGCCCAGGACCGCTATCTGCAGGCGCAGCTGGCGCGCAATCAAGTCGAGCTGATCCGCGGACGCGGCGTGTTCCTGGACGCGAACCGCGTCGAGGTGCAGCGCCTGGATGGGTCGCGGATCGTGGTGCGCGCGCCGCGGGTGCTGCTCGCCACCGGCTCGCGGCCGCGGCATGTGCCGGCCATCGAAGTGGATCACGAACACATCCTCGACAGCGATTCGATCCTGAGCTTGCCGTACAAGCCGCGATCGATGGTGGTGCTCGGCAGCGGCGTCATCGCCTGCGAGTACGCCTCCATCTTCGCCGCGCTGGGCTGCGAGGTGACCTTGCTCGACAAGGCGGTGGAACCGCTCGGATTTCTCGATCCCGCGCTGCGCGCCGGTTTCCTCACCGCCTTCCGCGCCATGGGCGGCAGCTATCAGGGCGGCGCCGACGTCGAAGGCGCGCGCTTCGACGGGTTCTCGCAGGTGCAGGTGCAGCTAAAGGACGGCAGGTCATTGGCCGCCGACATCGTGTTCGCGGCCTTCGGCCGCGTGGCTAACCTGGACGGCATCGGTCTCGACCGGCTGCAGCTCGCCATCAGCAGCCGCGGCCACGTGCAAGTGGATGAGCGATTCGAGACCAACATTCCCGGCATATTCGCCGCCGGCGACGCCATCGGGCCGCCGGCGCTGGCGTGTGCGGCCGCCGATCAAGGCCGCCGCGCCGCGCTCGCAGCGCTGGGGCTGCCGCCGCCTCCCGCCACCAGCCTGGTGCCGAGCGGCGTGTACACGATTCCGGAAATCGCCACCGTCGGCCTGTCGCAAAGCGAGGCGGCGGCGAAAAAAATCGAGGTGGTGATGGGCCGCGCCGACTTCAGCGAGGTTGCGCGCGCCCACATTGCGGGCGAGCCGGTGGGATTCTTGTCGCTGCTCTGCGAACGCGGCACGGCGCGGGTGCTCGGCGTCCAGATCATCGGCGAAGGCGCCACCGAGCTCGTCCATCTGGGTCAGGCAGCGATCGCCGCCGGGGCGTCCGCCGACTTCTTCATCGAGCAAATCTTCAACTTTCCCACTATGACCGAAGCCTACCGAATCGCGGCATTCGACGTGTTGAAGCAGCGCTCTGCGGCGCCGGCGGCCCGCGCGGCCATGGCGGCGGTCGGCTAGCGCCGGCGGCGGGCCCTGGAGGGGCGCGCCCTCATAGATTCCGAATCAGAATATCGCCGAACTCGCTGCACTTCACCTCGGTCGCGCCGTCCATCAGGCGCGCGAAATCGTAGGTCACGGTTTTCTGCGCGATGGTCCTGTCCATGGCGCCGATGATGGCGTCGGCGGCCTCGAGCCAGCCCATGTAGCGCAGCATCATTTCACCGGACAGGATGACGGAGCCCGGATTGACCTTGTCGAGATCGGCGTACTTGGGCGCGGTGCCGTGCGTGGCCTCGAACACGGCATGTCCGGTCAGGTAGTTGATATTGCCCCCGGGCGCGATGCCGATGCCGCCGACCTGGGCGGCCAGCGCATCGGACAGATAATCGCCGTTGAGATTCATGGTGGCGACCACGTCGAATTCGTCGGGGCGGGTCAACACCTGCTGCAAGGTGATGTCGGCGATCGCGTCCTTGATGATGATTTTGCCGGCCTTCTTGGCGGCATCCATCTGCGCGTTGGCTTCCTTCTCGCCCTGCGCGGATTTGATGCGTTCCCATTGCTCCCACGTGAAGACCTCCGCGGGGAACTCCTTCTCAGCGAGGCTGTAGCACCCATTGCGGAACGCGCCCTCGGTGAACTTCATGATGTTGCCCTTGTGCACGATCGTCACGCTCTTGCGCTTGTTGGCGACGGCGTAGGCGATGGTGGCGCGGAACAATCGATCCGTGCCCTCCTTGGACGCGGGCTTCAGGCCGATGCCGGAGCTGTCCGGAAAGCGGATCTTGGCAAATTGCTTGGGGAAATTCTGCTTGAACAGATCGAGGAATTTCTTGGCGTCCGGCGTGCCCGCCTCGAACTCGATGCCGGCGTAAATGTCCTCGGTGTTTTCGCGGAAAATCACCATGTCGACTTTCTCGGGCGTCTTGACCGGAGAGGGCACGCCCTTGAACCAGCGCACGGGCCGCAGGCAGACGTACAGATCCAACAGTTGGCGCAACGCCACATTGAGGGAGCGAATTCCGCCGCCCACCGGCGTCGTCAGCGGGCCCTTGATCGAGATCAAGTAGTCGCGGCAGGCGGTGACGGTTTCATCCGGAAGCCAGGTGTTGTACGCCTTGTTCGCCTTCTCGCCGGCGAAGATCTCCATCCAATGAATTTTGCGCTTGCCGCCGTAGGCCTTTTGTACCGCGGCGTCGAACACCCGCACGCTGGCGCGCCAGATGTCGCGTCCGGTGCCGTCGCCTTCGATGAACGGAATGATGGGCTGGTCCGGCACATGCAGCTGGCCGTTCGTGATCGTGATCTTCTGGCCCCCGGCGGGGATTTGCACGTGCACCGGCTTCGCGTCTGACATTCATCGCTCCTGTAATTCGAGCCGCAATGCTAGCATGCGCGGCCGGAGACTTAAGCATGCGCACACTCACATCGACCCCTATGAAGGACGGCTTCCGCATGCCGGCGGAGTTCGAACGGCACTCCGGTTGCTGGATGCTGTGGCCCGAGCGCACGGACAATTGGCGCGCCGGGGCCAAGCCGGCGCAGGCCGCGTTCGCGGCGGTTGCGGCGGCCATCGCGCAGGGCGAGCCGGTCACGGTGGGAGTCTCGGCGGCGCAATTTCAAAACGCGCGCGCGCGCCTGCCCCACAGCGTGC
>Ga0193726_1000608_pt1 | contig 36012 bp, 37 predicted proteins | sample H2c1metaG_FD_144928 | JGI IMG/M metagenome (GOLD analysis project Ga0193726, IMG submission 144928) | Soil microbial communities from a riparian zone of the East river system, Colorado, United States - H2c1 | ecosystem: Environmental > Terrestrial > Soil > Riparian zone | place: USA: East River... | reverse complement strand
GGGCGATGAAATCCCGGAGCGAGGCGTATGGCATCCTGGGGTTGTCCTTTAGAGTGGGCGGCGCATGAGATCAAACGCGATCCCGGCCGAATTCGAGGATCTGCTGAGCGCCTCGGGAAAGCGGGTACTGGCCGGCACGCATGCGCTGTGCGGCGCGCTGGCCAATCCCCGGATGCGCTTTCTTGCGCGCGCCGATCTTTTAGACCGCACCAAGGCCGAGCGCGTGCGGCGTGTGCTGGAAGCCTCGCTGATCGACACGCTCGAGCTCATGGCGCGGCCGATTCCGCCCGAGACCATCTCAGGCATGCGTCACGACTACGACGAGCAACTGCCCAAGACCAGCCGCGCGCGGACGATCTACTTTGAAAGCCGGCGGGAACCCGGCGTGAAAGCGGCGGAGCGCATCGGACTGGCGCGGCTGATGCGCTCGGCGTCGTTCCGCGCCTTCGCCGAGGCGCTGGCCGGCCGCAAGCTCGCGTCGGGCTGGGGCCTGCAGGTGCTGCGCTATGGGCCGGGCGACTATGCCGGGCCGCACAACGACCATCATCCCGAGAACAAGAATGCCCGAAGCGGCTATATCGACCTGCATGTCAGCCTGTGCTCGTCGGGCGTCGCCCATCAATGGCTGGTCTATAGCCGAGCCGGCCATTTCAGCGAGATCGTGTCGGTTGTCAGGCCCGCGTCGGTGACGGCCTACCGGCTGCCGTTCTGGCACTACACCACGCCGCTTGTAGCCCGGCCGGGCCGCGCCGACGCCGCGCGCTGGGTGCTGCTGGGAACGTTCCTCTACCGTTGAGGCAACCGGTTCGGCGCCGAATCGTTGGCTTACATGCAACACCTGCGGTTTCCCAACGAGACCACGGCCTATCGCGCGGCGAGGAACGCCTTGCTGGCCGAGGAAATAGAGCTGCGCCGGCAGGTCGAGCGTGTCGCCGCCCACCGCCGTGCGCTGCCGACGGGCGGCGAGGTGCGGGAAGATTACGTGTTCGAGGGCGAGTCGGGGCGCACGAAGCTGTCGCAGCTCTTCGCGCCGGACAAGGAAACGTTGGCGATCTACAGCTTCATGTTCGGGCCTGAGCGCGAGCGGCCGTGTCCCGGCTGCACACACTTCCTCGATGCCCTCGAAGGCTCGACCCGGCACATCCTGCAGCGCATCAACTTCGTGGTCGTCGCCAAGTCGCCGGTCTCCCGCCTGCAGGCCTTCGCTTGCGAGCGCGGCTGGCGGCATCTGCGCCTGCTGTCGACGGCCGGCAACAACTACGACCGCGACTATTTCGGCGATTCGACTGCGCTCAGCGCTGCGATGCGCGACCAGCAGGAGTTCAAGCCCGGCGAGGAGTGGGACATGCCGATCCTGAACGTGTTCCGCCGCGACGGCGGCACGATCCGCCACTTCTGGGCTCGGAACTCCTCTATGTGCCGCCGGAGCCTGGCCAGGAATATCGCCACAACGACCTGCTCGACCCTCTGTGGAACATGCTCGATGTCACGCCCGAAGGGCGTGGCGACTTCCATCCCAGGCTGGAATATCCCTGACGCTATTTGACCGCGAGCGGCACGACGCTGATCGAATTGCGCGGGCTGCCTTCGATGATGCGGTCGGTGTAGACGAGATAGACCAGGGCGCGGCGCTTGGTGTCCAGGAAGCGTGTCACCTGGGTTGTCTTGAAGATCAGCGAGGCCCGTTCGCTGAACACCTCGTGCGGACTTTTCAGATTCGCGAGCTTGGCTTCGTCGATCGGTGCCACCTGGCGGCAGGCGATCGAGGCCTCGCCCGGGTCCTCGGCCAGCCCGATGGCGCCTTTTATGCCGCCGGTGCGCGCGTGCGACATGTAGCAGGTGACGCCCGGCACGTCGGGATCGTCGAACGCTTCGACGACGATCTTGTCGTTGGGTCCCAGCCACTTGAAGCGATAGCCGACCGAGCCGATGTCCTCGGCGAGAGCCGGGAGCGTCAGCAGCGACAGCAGTAAGGTCAGGATCGAGCGGCGCATGAATGGCTCCCTTGGAACAGAAGGAGCTCAGGTGGCGCGCAGTCCTTCCTTGGGCACTTCGCCACCGGCTTCCTTGATGGCCGAACGATACTCCTTTTCGGAGGAGAAGGGCGCGACCTTGGGGAAGTCCTTCTTGCGGCCGGGGCGGATCGTGCCGGTCGAGGGCTCGACGATCAGAAGCTCGCCCTGGCGGCCGAGCAGCGGGATCTCGCGCTTCCAGCGCGAATAGACGCGCCGCGCCGAGGCGGAGAAATCGACGTAGGTCGTGAACTCGCTCTTGTCCTTCACGAACAGCGCCTCGTAGGTGGCGATGAACTGCTCGACGAAGGCGCGGTCGACGATCTCGAGGTTCGACATCATCCAGCAGCGGTCCTCGAACACCCAGTAGGTGCCGATGCCGACGAACTGCCGTTCGCGCGTCAGGTAGGGATAGAACGGGAAACCGCGGCAGGCGATGGTGCGGTTGTCGCGCTCGCAATGCCGCGCGCCCTTGCAATGGATGGCCATGCAGTCGCTGGTGAGCTCGGCCACGATCTGCTTGGTGGCGTAGTCGTAGGGCTTGAACTTCGACCACAGGTCGGTGCGGGTCTTGAGCAGGTCGAACTCGACCTTGTGGACAACCGGCACGGCGTTCTGGGTCGAGCAGCACACCGGCTCACCGCCGTTCAGCGGCGCACATTTGCGGCCGCAATCGAAGCGCGACACCGGGGCGTTGAAGCCTTCGTAAAGGGTGGCGAAGTCTTCGGGCTTGATGGTTGCCTTTGGCATGCAGCGGCCGTTTACTCGAATCCCATATGAAAGAACAGTGAAGGAATTATAACGCCTGCCTAAGGATGGGGCAGCACCCGCCATACCACCGTTTCACGCATACCTCGGTTCTCCAGCTGCAGCGAGGTTGGGATCTCATAGCGCGCCCGCTCTTCGAGACCCTGGGCGCTGAAGTAGTTGCGGCCGGGGTCGCCCAGCAGGACCAGCCGGCCGAGGCGGGCGTGGCCGCGCAGCCAGGCGAGCGCGCGTGTCGACATGTCGCGCTCGTAACAGACGTCGCCGGCAATGACGATGTCGGTATCGGGCGTGCCCTCGGGACCGGCCAGCCAATCGTCCATGCTTACATCGAGAGCGAGGTCATTGGCCCGGGCGTTGAGACGGGCGGCGACCAGCGAGAGGGCGTCGATGTCGTTGGTCAGCACCGAGGCGGCGCCCGCACGGGCCGCCGCCAGGGAAGAGACGCCGGAGCCGGCGGCAAAATCGATGACGCGGCGGCCTTTGACCAAAGTCGGGTTGTCGAGCAGATAGCGCGCGATCGCCTGGCCGCCCGGCCAGCAGAAGGCCCAATAGGGCGGATCGACGTTCTGTTCCTCCAGCCAGGCCTCGGTGGCCTGCCAGATCGGCACATATTCGCTGGCCAGCCACAGCTTGAACTCCGGCACCATTGCCGGCGCCTCGAGCGCGGTGTTGGCGCGGATGAAGCCCTCGGGATCGGCGGGCAGGCGCGGCATGCGCTAGGAGGGCAGGTGGCCGGCGATGACGGCGGCGGTCAGCAGCACGCCGATCCAGCCATTGGCCTTGAACTTGGCAAGGCAATCGGCCTGGTCCTGCGGCTTCAGGAAAGCGATCTGCCAGACGAAGTGGAGCGCGATCGCGAGCAGGATCGCGAAATAGTAGGGGCCAAGCGCCGCGAGGTGACCGGCCAGCGCCCAGGCCGCCAGCGCCAGCACGGCGAACAAGGTGAGCCAGCGCCGGGGCGCCGCGGCAAAGCGGCGGGCGGTCGAGCGCACGCCGATCACGGCGTCGTCGCGCTGGTCCTGCATGGCGTAGATCGTGTCGTAGACCATCGTCCAGGCGACGCCGCCGACATAGAGCGCGAAGGTGGCCCACGACAGCGCGCCGGTCACCGCGGCGTAGCCCACCAGGGCGCCCCAGTTGAAGGCGAGGCCCAGCACGACCTGCGGCCACGACGTCAGGCGCTTCATCGTCGGATAGATCGCGACCAGGAGCAGCGACGCGAGCGCCACGCCGCCGGCGAACTTGTTGAACTTGAACAGGATGGCCACACCGACCAGCGACTGCAGCACCATCCAGATCAGGGCGTTGCGCAGGGTCACTTCGCCCGCCGGCAACGGCCGGCCGCGGGTGCGCTCGACCCTTGCATCGACCTTGCGGTCGACGATGTCGTTCCAGGTGCAGCCCGCCCCGCGCATGGCGAGCGCCCCCAGCGTGAACAGCGCCATCCAGCCCGCCATGTGGCCCCAGTCCGGCGCCGCACCCAGCGCCACCGACCACCAGCAGGGCAGCATCAGCAGCCAGATGCCGATCGGCCGGTCCCAGCGCGCCAGCCGTCCGTAGGGCCGCGCCCAGGGCGGCAGGTAGCGCAAGGACCAATGCCGCCGGTCGATATCGGTGAAGCCGGTTGTCCTGTCGGCAGTCATGGCGGCATCATGCAGCTATGGGCCTCAATGATCCAAGGCGAACTCCATGAGCGCGTCACGTCTCTTCGTCGAGGCCGATCTTTCCGCCGGTGGCGAGGCGCCGCTGAACGAGGCGCAGCTTCACTACCTGCGCCACGTCATGCGCCGGCCCGATGGTGCGCCGCTCCTGGTGTTCAACGGCCGCGACGGCGAATGGCGTGCCACGCTCGAGGGCCACGGCAAGAAGGCCGCCGTGGCACGGCTGGGCGAGCGCACGCGCGAACAGGTGGCGGAGCCGGATGTCTGGCTTTGCTTCGCCCCGGTGAAGCGTGCGCGCATCGACTATATCGCCGAAAAGGCGACCGAACTCGGCGCGGCCGTGCTGCAGCCGGTCTTGACGCAGCACACCAACGTCGAGCGCGTGAATGTCGAGCGGCTGCGCGCCAATGCCATCGAAGCGGCAGAGCAGACGGAGCGTCTCACCGTGCCTGAGGTCCGAGTGCCGGTGGACCTCGCCCGCCTGCTCGGCGACTGGCCGGCGGGACGGCGGCTGCTGATGTGCGACGAGACGGGTGGCGGGCCGCCGATTGCGGAGGTGCTGTCCGCCCTTGATGCAAGCGCGCGCGCCGCGCCGTGGGCGATCGTGGTCGGGCCGGAAGGCGGCTTTGCCCCGGCCGAGCTCGCCGCGCTGCGTCGCATAAAGGATGTCGTGGCAGTGGGGCTCGGGCCGCGCATCCTGCGCGCCGATACCGCGGCCCTGGCGGCACTTGCCTGCTGGCAGGCGCTGGTCGGTGACTGGCGGCGGCCGACACCGCGTCTGGCCGCCGATTACCGCACATCCAGGGCTCCCGTCTGAGCCTTGTCAGAGCGCTTGCGTTCGCCCCCATCGGCGTGGGAGACGGGAAGCTGAACACCATGAACCAGTCGCGTGCTCGCGTGAGAATTGCTCATGCGACCGCGCCGCTCCCAGCCTCCTGAGCTGCGGAGCGACCGAGGGAGTCTAGGTCGTATGTCCGCACCACCGTCGGGCGGCGGCACGCCGATCGAGAATCGGCGGCAGCTGATCGAGTACTTTGCTGCCGGCAACAAGCCACCCACGGCGTGGCGCATGGGCACCGAGCACGAGAAGTTCGGCTTCCATACGGCGACGCTGAAGCCCCTGGCCTATGACGGGCCGGACGGCATCCGCGCCATGCTGGAAGGCATGACGCGCTTCGGTTGGGAGCCGGTCGTCGAGGGCAACAACCCGATCGCGCTCCAGCGCGCCAACGCCAGCATCACGCTCGAGCCGGGCGGCCAGTTCGAACTCTCGGGCGCGCCGCTCGAGACCCTGCACGAGACGGCCGCGGAGAACGCCCAGCACCTCGAAGAAGTGAAGCAGGTCGCGGGCGAGATCGGCGCGGGCTTCATCGGCTTGGGCTTCGCGCCGGAATGGACGCGCGAGGACATGCACTGGATGCCCAAGGGGCGCTACAAGATCATGCGCGACTACATGCCCAAGAAGGGCAAGCTCGGCCTCGACATGATGCTGCGCACCTGTACCGTGCAGACCAACCTCGACTTCGAATCCGAAGCCGACATGGTGAAGAAGTTCCGTGTCTCGCTGGCGCTGCAGCCGCTGGCCACCGCGCTGTTCGCCAACTCGCCCTTCAAGGAGGGCAAGGCGGTGGGCTACAAGAGCTACCGAAGCCACATCTGGACCGACACCGATCCCGACCGTTGCGGCATGCTACCCTTCGTCTTCGAGGACGGCTTCGGCTTCGAGCGCTACGTCGACTACATGTTGGGCGTGCCGATGTACTTCGTCTATCGCGACGGCAAGTACATCGATGCCTCGGGCCAAAGCTTCAGGGATTTCCTCAAGGGCAAGCTGCCGGCGCGGCCGGGCGAGCTGCCGACCCTGAACGACTGGGCCGACCACATCACGACGGCGTTTCCCGAAGTGCGGCTGAAGCGCTTCCTCGAGATGCGCGGCGCCGATTCAGGTCCGCTGCCCGCGCTCAATGCACTGCCGGCTCTGTGGGTCGGCCTGCTTTACGATCAGACCGCGCTCGACGCGGCCTGGGACCTGGTGAAGGACTGGACGGCCGCCGACCACGACTTCCTGCGCGCCGAGACGCCCAGGAACGGGCTGTCGACGATCTTCCGCGGCCGTAGCCTCACCGAATGGGCGCGCGAGGTGGTCGAGATCGCCCATGCCGGGCTGCGCGCGCGCAAGCGGCTCGATGCCCACGGCAACGACGAGACGATCTACCTGGCGCCGCTCGACCGCGCGGTGGCTTCAGGCCTGGCGCCCGCCGACGAGCTTTTGGCCAAATGGCAGGGCGAGTGGAAGGGCTCCTTCGCGCCGCTGTTCCGCGACTACGCCTACTGAGGTATCGTCGGGCCATGCTCGACCGCTGCGATCGCGTGCAGATTGCCGTCCACGACGCCGCCAAGGCGGCGCAGCGCTTCGGGCTGCTTCTGGGTGGCGAGATCGCGCGCCGCGACCACAGTCGTCATCTCCGCGCCAAGCGTATCATCCTTGCCATCGGCGAAAGCGAGTTCGAGCTGTGCGAGCCCGACGGTGCGGGACTGACGCAGGACTTTCTGGCCAAGCGTGGCGAAGGGCTGATGACGGCCGGCTACTGCACCGCCGACCTCGACGGCATGGTGAAGCGCTGGGAGGGGCTGGGGGTCTCCTACGACCGCGACGCCGAGCAGCTCTATCTCGCGCCCGAGACGACCTTCGGCCTGCCCATGGTGATTTCGGAAACCACCTACCGGCCACGGATCGGGCCTGTGTCGAGCCTTTACGAAACGACCAACACCCTGGTGAGCGACTGGCGCCGGGCGGCGGCCGTCTATGCCGGCCTGTTCGGTCTCGATCCCGCGCGCTTCAGCGAGATCGGCAGCGAGCGCTTCGGTTACATCGGCACGCTTACTCTGTTCGATCCACCCAACCGGCTCGACCGCATCGAGCTCAGCCAGGTGACCGACGACGTGCATTCGATGGGCCGCTTCGCCAAGAAGCACGGCGATTCGCTCTATATGTGCTACGTCGAGGCTCATGACTGGCCGGCCGTGCGCGGCCGTCTGCTTGAGGCCAACGCGAGCTACACGCCGCGCGGATCGGATCCGGCGACCGATCCCGACGGCGGCTGGGTGCATCCCAAGGAATTGCATGGCCTGCTGCTCGGCGTCTCGCGCACCGGCCTCGCCTGGGACTGGTCGGGCCGCAAAGACCTCGTGCCGCCGGCATGAAAAGGCGCCTGCTCGTCCTCGCCCTGCTCGCAGCCCCCCTGGCTGTGCGGGCGCAGCATGCCGACTGGCAGACGGTCGTCGGCCGCGATCTCAGGTTCCGGCTCGAGATGCCGGCGCCCGCCACGGAAACCACGGCCGGCGAGACAGAGAAGGGCCACGCCAGCGAACGGATCGCCTGGGCCTCCAAGCACGACGGCGAGATGTTCGACTTCGACTACGTCGACTACCAGCCCGGCTGGTTCTCCACCCACGACAGCAAGGAGATGGCGCGCGACCTCGGTCGCGGCGACGCCGAGAAGGCCTTCCCGCGCGCCAAGTACAAGTACGTGCGCGACGAGCCCGTCACGCTGCAGGGCTGGGACGGCTACGCGCTCGACATCGAGGATGCCGAAGGCGCCGTGGTGATGATGCGAACCTACATCGTCAAGGACCGGCTCTACCGAATGCTGGTCACCGCGAAATACGACACGACGAGCCGGGGGGCCGCGACCCGCTTCCTCGATTCGCTGCGGCTCTCCGAGACGCGGCAGCAATGACTCTAAGGCTTGATCATCTTGTACACGCGCGCAGCGGTGCCGCTGTAGAGGGCCGTCTTCTCGGTGGCTGACGCACCCGAGGTGATTCGCTTGAACGCATTCCACAGCTCGGTGTAGCCGCAGGACTGCTTGTCGGGCGGGAAATTGCTTTCGAACATGCAGCGATCGGGGCCGAACGCCTCGATGCAGGTCTCGACATAGGGCCGCCAGGTGTCCGCCAGCTCCTGGGAGGAAGGCGGCGCGTCGCGTTCGTGGAAATCGAAGCCGAACGACGTCATGCCGAGACCACCCAGCTTCACGTTCACGTTCGGGCATTGGGCGAGGGCCGCGATGCTCTTCTTCCAGACTGGGATGATCTCTGCCGACTTGCCGGCATATTGGCCCACGCCCAGGACGCCGCCGACATGGTCGACGATGATGGTCTGGCTGGGGAACGCGCGCGCCAGATCGACGAGGTCGGGAAGCTGCGGATGGAAGTGCCAGGAATCGAAGGTGAGGCCGAGCATGCCGAGCTCCGCGAAGCCTTCGCGGAACTTCGGATCGAGCAGGCGGTGCGGCGGCATCGTGCGCGAGACGAACTTGCCTGCCACGCCCTCGTCGTAGGATGTGCCGTAGCGCACGCCGCGAAAGCGGCCGCCGCCGGCTTCAATCTCGGCCTCCAGTACCTTGCGTACCTTGGCGCCCAGCATCAGGTCGGCCCAGCCGATGATCGCCTCGCAGACGCGGGTCTTGCCGTACTGGCCGGAGGCGCTCATCGCGGCGGTGCCGTTCACGAACTCGACCTCGCCGACCGGACGCATCTCCCCCGGCCCGGTGGCGCGGAACATCGACTGGCATTCGAGGAACACCGTCGAGACGATATTGTGGCCACCGCCCGTGTCGACCAGCAGCTCGGGCAGCAGATAGAGGCCGCGCTGCGGCGTGTCCCAGAGATGATGGTGCGGATCGATGATCGGCAGCTCGGGCTCGAGGGCGGCTTCGGACGGGCGCTTTGCCAGCCAGGCTTGCAAATCGGCATTGTTGCGATAGCTCAGTCCGCGATATTCACCTTTGGCGGCCATGGTTGTTTCCTCCTCTTTCGGCGGACCAGCCTACGGCAGGATCGGAGAGCGGGGCATGCGGATTTGTGTATTCGGCGCGGGCGCCATTGGCGGGAATTTCGCGGCGCGACTCGCGGCGGCCGGCAATGACGTTTCCATCGTGGCGCGCGGCGCGCATCTCGAGGCGATTCGCGCGCGGGGTCTCACTCTGCTCGCCGGCGACAAGAAGATCGTGGCTCCGGTCCAGGCCTCCGACCGGCCAGCCGATCTCGGGCCGCAGGATGCGGTGCTGGTGACGATGAAGGCCTCGAGCCAGCATGTCCTCGCCGACAGCATCGGCCCGCTGCTGCGCCCCGAGACGCCGGTGGCCTTCGTGCAGAACGGCATTCCCTGGTGGTACGGACACGGGCTTGCGGCATCGCGCCCGCCGGCGCCGGATCTGTCGCGGCTGGATCCCGGCGGGGTGCTCGCCAAGGCCGTCGGCTTGGATCGCGTGGTGGGTGCCGTCGTCAGCTCGCCGAACCACGTCGTCGAGCCGGGCGTGGTGCACAACGAAGTGCCGGACCGCAACATCCTCTGGGTCGGCGAGCCGGACGATCGCAGCACTCCCCGCATCGAGGCCCTGCGAGCGGCGCTGAAGGCGGCCGGTATCGCCTCGCCGGCGACGACCGACATCCGCTACGAAATCTGGCACAAGCTGATGGCCAATTTGACGGGTTCGACGGTCTGTCTTGTCACGGGACAGTCCGTGAAGGTCCAGGCCACGCCGCTCGCCAATCGCCTGTCGCGGCGCGCCCATGCCGAGGCGCTGGCCGTCGCGGCGGCCCATGGCGTGGTGCTCGACGACCATCCGGACGAGCGCTACGGGCCCAAGCGCGTCTATACCAGCCATCGTCCGTCGATCCTGCAGGACTACGACCTCGGCCGGCCGATGGAGATCGAGTCGATCGTGCGCGCACCGCTCGCCTTCGCGCGCAGCGCCGGCATCGAGACGCCGACCCTGGATGCGATCGAATCGATCTGCGTCAGCCTGGCGGAGGCCAAAGGACTCTACTCGCCCTAGTCGCCGCCCGGCGCTAGGATCGCCGAAACGCAACAACCATCGAGGAAATGCCATGAAGCCCAGGATCATGCGTGCCGCCTCCCGCCCGACAGCCAAGGCGGAGCCGGCCAATTTCGTCGGCACGGTATTGTCGGATCCAGTGTTCGCGCCCGAGCAGCCGTCGCGGCTGCGCGCGTCGCGCGTGTCGTTCATGCCAGGCGGGCGCACCAACTGGCACCAGCACGCGGTCGGCCAGATCCTCTACGTGCTGTCGGGCGTCGGCCGCTACCAGCTGGAAGGCGAGTCGGTGCAGGAGATCAAGCCGGGCGACACGGTCGTCATCCCGCCCAACGCGCGCCACTGGCATGGCTCGGCGCCCGACACGATGATGGTCCACCTCGCCATGTCGGAGACCAACGACAAGGGCGAGGCGACGAGCTGGTTCGAACCGGTGAGCGACGCCGACTACACCAAGGCGCCGGCGAAAGCCTAACCGGTCGCCGTGCCGCCCACCGTCAGCGCGTCGATGCGGAGCGTCGGCTGGCCGACGCCCACCGGCACGCCCTGGCCGTCCTTACCGCAGGTGCCGATGCCCGGATCGAGCGCCATGTCGTTGCCGACCATGCCGACCTTGGTGAGCGCCTCGGAGCCGGCGCCGATCAGGGTGGCGCCCTTCACCGGCGCGCCGAGCTTGCCATCCTCGATGAGGTAGCCTTCGGTGATGGTGAAGACGAACTTGCCCGACACGATGTCGACCTGGCCGCCGCCGAAATTGGCACAGTAGAGGCCCTTCTTCACCGAGCCGATGATCTCCTGCGGGTCTTTGTCGCCGCCCAGCATGATGGTGTTGGTCATGCGCGGCATCGGCGCGTAGGCGTGGCTCTGGCGCCGGCCGTTGCCGGTCGGCTTCACGCCCATCAGGCGCGCGTTCTGGCGGTCCTGCATCAGGCCGACCAGCCGGCCGTTCTCGATCAGCACGTTGCGCTGCGTCGGCGTGCCCTCGTCGTCGATGGTGAGCGAGCCGCGGCGGTCGGCGAGCGTGCCGTCATCGACCACGGTGACGCCGGGCGAGGCGATCATGTCGCCCATCATCTTGGTGAAGACCGAGGTCTTCTTGCGGTGGAAGTCGCCCTCCAGCCCGTGGCCGACCGCCTCGTGCCACAGCACGCCCGACCAGCCTGGCCCGAGCACGACCGGCATCTCGCCGGCCGGCGCCGGGACCGATTGCAGGTTGACCAGCGCCTGGCGGATGGCCTCGTCGGCCTCGCGCTGCCAGTGCTCCGGCTTGAAGATGTCGCCGTAGGCGGCGCGCTGGCCGCTGCCCGTGCCGCCCGATTCCATGCGGCTGCCGTCGGCGCAGACCACGCTGACGTTGAGCCGCACCCGCGGCCGCACGTCGGCGGCGCGCCAGCCGCCGGCGCGGATGATCTCGACGACCTGCCACGAGGCCGCCATCGAGATCGAGACCTGTCGTGCCTTGGGCTCCTTGCCGCGCACATAGGCGTCGATCTGCTCGAGCAGGGCGACCTTCCGGGCGAAGGGCTCGCCGTCGATCGGGTTGTCGTCGGCATAGAGGAGATGGTTGGTGCCGCGCGGCGATTCGTCGATCTTGCCGGACTTGCCGGCGCGCACCGCCTTGACCGTGGCGACGGCGCGCTTCAGCGCCTGTTCGTCGAGCGCCGAGGCATGGGCGAAGCCCGTCGCCTCGCCCGCGACCGAGCGCAGGCCGAAGCCCTGGGTGGTGTCGTAGGAGGCGCTCTTGAGCTTGCCGTCGTCGAACGCCAGGCTCTCGCTCTGTTCGTATTCGAGGAACAGCTCGCCGTCGTCGCAGCCCGCCAGCGCCTCGTCGACCATCTTGGCGGTGCGGCGCTGATCGAGGCCACCCTTGCCGAAGAACAGGCCGTCGGCGGTGGCGAGATGGTTGATCGATTTGCTCATGGGGTGCCCTTGGGGAAATGCCTGTGCCGTGCGTCAGACGACGAGGACGATCTTGCCAAAATGGGCATTGGCCTTCATGTGCGCAAGCGCCTCGGCCGCCTGGGCCAGGGGGTAGGTCTTGTCGATGGGGAGCGACAGCTTGCCCGCCTCGATGGCCGGCCACAGGTCGGCGCGGGCCGCCTTGACGATGGCGCGCACCTCATCGGGTGTGCGGGTGCGGAAGGTGACGCCGATATAGTCGATGCGCTTCAGCGCATGCAGGTCGAAGTTGAATTCGCCCTTCATGCCGCCCAGCCGGCCGACATTGACGATGCGGCCCAGGATGGTAGCGGCCTCCATGTTCTGGTTGGCGACGCCGGCCGAGACCTGGTCGACGATCAGGTCGACGCCCTTGCCTGCCGTCGCTTCCTTGACCTTGTCCGGCCACTTGGGATCGCGGCTATCGAGCGCCAGGTCGCAGCCGAATTCCTTCAGCCGCGCGCGGCGGCCGTCGTTGGTCGAGGTGCCGATGACGATCGACGCGCCCATGTGCTTGGCGATCTGCATGCCGAGCAGGCCGACGCCTGAGCTGGCACCCTGGATCAGCACCGATTCGCCCTTCTTGAGGCGGCCCGCGCCGACCAGCGCGTTGTGCATGGTCTGGATCGCCACCGGCATGCAGGCGGCCTGCTCGAAGGTCATGTTGTTGGCCGGAATCTTGTGGGCACGACCGGCGTCGGTGACCGTGTATTCGGCGAAGCCACCGGCTGCCGAACTCATGACGCGATCCCCCGGCTTGAAGTCCTTGACGTCGCCGCCCACCGCCTCGACCTCGCCGGCGCATTCCAGGCCGACGATGGTGCCGGTGCCGCCCACCGTGCCGTGGCGGTGGCCGGACGCCACCGCAAGGTCGGCGCGGTTGAGCGACGCGGCGCGGATCTTGATCAGGATCTCGTGCGGCTTGGGCACGGGCTTGGCGACGTCGCGGATCTCGACGCCATTCTCTCCGACCACGGCTGCTTTCATCTTCCCTCCGTCATGCAGGCATTGCCTGCTGGCTACAGCAATTTCCGCATTTCCCGCAATTTCCGCTACCGGTTTGGACCTCCGAGCAAAGTTTCTGCAGGAGTATCCGCCAGTTTCCGCCAGTTTCCGCCGGCCGGCGCGGCGCCAACTGGCCAACCGAAGCGTTCGCCGATGCGCTTGATATCGTTGACGAATCCGAAGCGCCGGAAAACGGCAGGGGGTTTGCGCCCTTTCCGGTATTTCCGCCGGTCCGTGCCGATGCCGGGGAAACGTGCGAACGATGGAACATGCTGCGATCCTCCCGGCGGGATGGAAGAGGGGGGATATGCACTCCTCTAAAGTAAAAGTCAAGTATACTGCAGTTTTACTTCAGGCTCGACCTCATACGATCCTGCTGTCGCGGCCCTGCCAGTAACGGTCGCGCAGCAGGCGCTTGTAGAGCTTGCCGGTGGGATGGCGCGGCAGCTCGGCCTCGAAGTCGATGCTGCGCGGGCACTTCAGCGCCGAGAGGTGCTGGCGGCAATAGGCCAGGAGTTCCTCGGCGAGGTTGGGGCCGGCCTCTGCCATGTCGCGCGGCTGGACGACGGCCTTCACCTCCTCGCCGAAATCGGTGTTGGGCACGCCGAACACCGCGCAGTCCATCACCCGGGGATGGTTGATCAAGAGGTTCTCGGCTTCCTGCGGATAGATGTTCACGCCGCCCGAGATGATCATGAACGCCTTGCGGTCGGTCAGGTGGAGGAAGCCGTCGGCATCGACGTAGCCCACGTCGCCCAAGGTCGTCCAACCCTTGGCATGGCGCGATTCGGCGGTCTTCTTCGGATCGTTGTGATATTCGAACTTCCGGCCGTCGGCGAAATAGACGGTGCCCGACTCGCCGGCCGGCAGCTCGTTGCCGTCCTCGTCGCAGATCCTGAGCGTGCCGACGATGGCGCGGCCGACCGTGCCCTTGTGCGCCATCCATTCCTCGGTGCTGCAGATGGTGAGGCCGTTGCCTTCGGTGCCGCCGTAGTATTCCCAGACGATCGGCCCCCACCACTCGATCATCTTCTCCTTGACCGGGATGGGGCAGGGTGCGGCGGCATGGATGGCGCATCGGAGCGATGAGACGTCGTATTTCAGCCGCTCCGCATCGGGCAGCTTCAGGAAGCGCACGAACATGGTGGGCACGAGCTGGCTGTGCGTGGCCATATACATGCCGACGAGTCGTAGGAATTCCTCGGCGTCGAAATGCTCCATGATCACCGAGGTGCCCCCCAGCCGCATGACGCTCATGTTGAAGCGCAGCGGCGCCGCGTGATAGAGCGGCGCCGGCGACAGGTAGATCGTGTTCTCGTCCATGCCGTAGAGCTTGCGCGTGATCGCCGACAGCGGATTGTCGAAATCGATCGGCTGCGGCTCGACCACCGGCAGCACGCCCTTGGGCCGCCCCGTGGTGCCCGACGAATAGAGCATGTCGTGGCCCGCGGTCTGGTCGGCGATCGGCGTCGCGGGAAAGCGCGCGACCGCTTCTTCCCACGAGTCGTAGCCCGCGATCGTGCCGTCGATCATGTAGCGCTTCTCGACGCCGTTCATCAGCGGCGCGAGCTCGGCGGCCGGGGCGGCGAGGTAGTTCGAGGTGACGAACAGCCTGGCGCGGCAATCGGTCACGATGTAGTCGACCTCGGCCGCCGTGAGCCGCGAGCTGATGGCGGTGTAGATCAGGCCCGAGCGCTGGGCGCCCCAGCAGATCTCGTAGAACCGCGCATTGTTCTCCAGGAACAGCGCGATGTGGTCGCCGGCCTTGAGGCCCAGCGAGCGGAAAAGCTGCGCGATGCGGTTGGATTGCTGGTCGAGCTGGCGGTAGGTCACCGTCTCGCCCGAGCCGGCCAAGATGTAGGCAGGCTTGTCGGGGTTGTTCTGGGCGTGGATGTAGGGATGCATGGCGGGCGAATATGACCGGACGAAAAGGGCCCTCGCAAGCGTTGACCCGGTTCCGCCCATCGGGTTTAGTCGCGCCGCACGACAGCGTGCCCCCGTGGCGGAATTGGTAGACGCGCCTGACTCAAAATCAGGTTTCCTCACGGAAGTGTTGGTTCGAGTCCGACCGGGGGCACCATCGCTTTGATGCAAGCGGGCGGGCATTTGATCTTCGAAGATTGGACGAGTAGGTCATGAGCGGCATGACAGACGGAATAGTGCTGGGTGCAAACTAGGTGCTAAGCGCGAAGGTTTCTCCCGGCGGCGATGGGAGAGCGGGCGGAACCGGTAGACGCGCTGGCTCAAAATCCCGTTCTGGTGGCAGAGTGTTGGGTGCGCCAAGCTGCACTTTGATCTTACCGTCGACCAGCAGGCTTTCCGCGATACGGCGTGCCAGTTCGCGACTTAAAAGATGCTGTCGCACGCGGCCCAATTGGATGCCGAGAAGATCTTTCCGGTCGAGGCGCGCGGCACCGTCGTTCGGCTTCGGCGGTATCTATGTGAAGGACGATGTCGGTGGCAGCGCGCTCTCGCGCTTCGACGCGGCGCTGATCATTGAGGAGCTAGCGACGGCCTGCGCTAGCACCGCGGCCTATATCTCGATCCACAACATGGCCGCATGGATGATCGACGCGTTCGGCGACGATGATCAGCGTAGGGCGCTTCCTCCCGAAACTCTGCTCAATGCAGCAATTCGCGAGCTATTGCCTGACCGAGCCGGCGGCGGGTTTGATCAGATCACTGGTGGCCGCTCGACAGTCAACGCGACGCATCTGACGGCTAAGGTTGTCGCGTAGCCGTCAACTAATCCTTGCAGTCAAACCAAAATCGGCATACGAAATTGTCCTACAAGAGAATAGGAACAATCGTGCGTCCGACAGGTCGACGCAAAGCAGAGGATCCAAGGCGTCCTGAATGACTAAGGCTAATATCCAACATAAATTACGCTTGAGGCGTGCACCTGTACCAGTAATCAGCGTAAAGCCGTCCGCGCCTGCAACTATTTCGGTTAGCTCGTCCGATCAGATATTTCGCGAAATCGTTCAGGGGCTCTATGACGGTCACTACGCCACTGGTCAGAGGTTAGTCGAGTCAGATCTAACTCGCGAATTCGGCACCAGCCGGGGCACCGTTCGAGAGGCGCTAAAGCGGCTCGCAGCGGAAGGCATCGTCACACTCAATCTCCATCGTGGCGCACAGATCCGACGACTTGCACGTGTTGAAGTTCGCGACATGCTGGCACTTCTGGAAGTGCTGATTGGATTCGCGGCATATTTGGCCGCCGATCACATCGACGAAGGAAAAAATGCAAGAATGTTCCAGACAAACTTCGACGCCGTGATGTCTTATGAATCTAGACCCGACTCCTTTGACTTAGTGCGTGCGCGGAATCGTTTCTATCGTTCACTCGTCGACATCGGAAACAACAGAGAACTGCGCCAGGTTCTCCTTAGATATCATGTACACTTGTTGCGGGTTCAATTTCGGCCGTACCGTGTCGAAGTCGAAACCGAGCGCTTTTCGGACTACCGAAAGATCGGCGAAGCGGTGCTGGCAGGAGATTCGCGCCGCGCGGAAGCTGCAGCCAAGCGTCATGTAAGACTGATATCCGCCGCGTTCGAGAAGTTGCCGCAGGAAGCCTTTTCGAGTCCTGACCTACCTTGATTCATCGAGACCGCACACACACCGCTAGGCCGCTTTCGTGCGCGGACTGCTCAGCGCCAGGCGAAGTGCGGTCGCCTCTTTTCGAGAAAAGCACGCGTGCCTTCCTTCAGATCGTCGCCTGTGAACGCGCCGATTCTCAGCCGTCGGATATCGTCGTCCTGATCGCTCGCCCCGTCGCGGATCGCCGCGGATATTCTCTTGGCAGCCCGGATTGAATACTGCGAACGCTCGGCCAGCATTCGGGCGTACTGCGAGGTCTCGGCTTCGATCTCACTATCGACGAACAGCCGTTCGATCAAACCAATCGACTGGGCTTCGGCGCTGTTGAAGAGCCGGCCGCTGTAGAGCAGGTCTCGAGCGGCGCCTAAGCCGACGAGTTCAATCAGGCGTCTGGTCGACGAGAGGCTATAGACGAGTCCGAGCTTGGCCGGTGGTATGGCGAAACGGGCATTGTGGCTCGCGAAGCGAAGGTCGCATGCCAGAGCCAATTCGATACCACCGCCGACGCACATTCCGCGGATCATCGCGATCACGGGCTTCGGGCAATCGGCCAAGGCCTGCTCTGCGGATCTAACGGCATCCATGAGCCGCCAAGCGGCCGTCTCGGACGCGGCAAATTGGAGGATTTCCTCGATGTCGGCACCCGAGGCAAAAGCCGTGTCGTCGACGCCATGCACGACGAGGACTTTGACGGCAACATCGCCTGTCATCCTCGCAATGAGGGCAGGCACGCTTTCCCACATGTCCAACGACATCGCATTGCGCTTGTCGACGCGATCGATGATCAAGTATCCGATCTCATCGCGGACCTGCAGGTGGAGGTACTCTTGGGTCATTATTGACTCGCACTCGAAATCGCGACGCGAGCAGGACTGATCGAGAGGCCTGGGACGTCGCTTCGAAGCCGAAAGATCGAGCCTGCATCGGTGCGTCCGGTTCCGTCAGAGCCGGTTACGACATATAGGTCCCGCATGTCCTCGCCGCCGAAGCACAGGCTGGTCGTCATGGGCAGGGGAAAGTCGAACTGCCGGATAATTGATCCGTCGGCCGCAAAGACCACGACCTGGCCCGCATGGGCTACGGCGAGCCATATCGAGCCGTCGGTGTCGATCGCCAAGCCGTCCGGCAAGCCGCTCCTCACGCTGGCAAAGGACCGCCGGTTGGACAAGCTGCCGTCTCCCTTCACATCATAGACGTAGACGGTGCGATCGCCGGAATCGGCATGATACAGCAGACGGCCATCCGGACTGAAACCCATGCCATTTGATAGCTTGATGGCCGGATGGACGATCCGGTGGGAGCCATCCAGATCGATCAGGAAGAGCGGAGCGGCTTTTCCTTCTGCGCCAATGCCCGATAGTTCGGTCTCTGTCGGCAGAAAGCCCAACGCTCCGGCATAGATGCGGCCAGCTCTGTCGGTCGTGATGTCGTTGAAACCAATAACACCATTTGGCGGGTCTTTTTCGAGTAGAACGACTGTCCCGGGCGCCAACGGCCCCTTGTAGCCGATGTTTCTTCCGGACACGATGACACCGCCGGCTTGGTGGCGCACCACGCCGCCGATGCCGCGCCGGTGTTCCACGATGGTCGTTACATTGCCGTGCAGATCGAGACGATGGACGCCGCCGAGCTGCGCATCTGCAAACAACAGACCGAGCTTGGGGTCCCAGACCGGACCCTCGAGGAGGCCAAAACCGGTGCGAAGAGTTTCCATCGGCATCAGCCTCGATTCTGCTCTGATGTCGCCGCGAGTCGGCCGGGCGACCGTGTGGTACGGCCTGCATCGCGCTCCAACTTGTAGCCGGCCATCTCTCGATCCCAGATATCCGGCGCGAGGCCACGATCACGCAGCGCCCGTTTCTTGACCTTGCCGGTGGGGGTTTTCTCGATTTCTTCCGTATTGCAGAGAAAGCGCGGCACGGCATAACGAGGCAGCCGCCCGGCGCACCATTCGAGGAATCCGGGAAGATCCAGCGCGTGCTTCCGGGACACGAGATAGGCGCAGACCTCATCCTCACCGCCGGCACCGTCTACCTTGATGCCGATCACGGCGCATTCTGCGATCTCCGGGTGCGCCAGCAGAACCTGCTCGATCTCGAACGAGGAGATGTTCTCGCCGCGGCGGCGAATGCAGTCGCCCATGCGATCGACGAAATGCAGCTTGTCGAATTCGTCCAGTCTTCCCGCGTCGCCCGTATGGAACCACAGATTTCGCCAAGCTTGGACGGTCGTCTCCGGAATGCCGTGGTAGCCCTGCATGAAGCAGAAGGGCAGACGCGGGCGGACGACGATCTCTCCAACCTTGTTGGGTTCCAATGGCTCGTCGGTCTCGGGATCGACGATCGCAACGTCGAAGAACTCGGTGCTCACAGAGCCCACGCATCCCGCAACGAGCTCGCTGTCCGCGCTCGTGAAGCTGACGATGTTGCATTCCGTCATGCCATAGACTTGCACGAGCTCGATGCCGAAGCGGGCCCTGAAGGCATCCGCCCATTGCGCGGACACCGGAACGGCCATTACACGACGGAGCCGATGTTGCCTGTCCTGCGCCGTCTCGGGCTGCTGCAAAACGAATTCCGCCATCACGCCCAGCGTGTTCGTCACAGTGGCGCCGGATGTCTGCACGTCGGTAATCCATTGCGAAGCCGAGAACCGCTTCGTGATATAGGCTTCGGCGCCCGTCAGGAGGCAGCTGCCAAGGGACATGAGCAGCGCATTGACGTGAAACATCGGCAGCGAAATCAGGTAGCAGTCCGCCTTCGCCACCGACAAGGCGCGCGCCTGCTGCAGGCCGAAGAGATAGGCGTGGGCTTGAGGAATGCGCACTCCCTTTGATGAGCCGCTTGTGCCCGACGTGTAGAGAAAGAGGCAAATATCCCGTGCTTCGGGCTGCAAGATCGCTGCTCGATCGACCTCCATGCAAAGGTCCGAGAAGGATTCCGTGGCAATGCCTAGTCGATCCGATGCCGCATGCTCTAGGCCAATGAAGCCGACGATCTTCGACAGATCGTGGCCGGCCAGATCGTCCGTCAGATCGCGATCAGCAATGATCAGCTTCGGACCCGAATTCGATATTTGGTGGGTGAGCATGCTTCCCCGCAGTTCGGCGTTGGCGGGCACCAGGACGGCCCGGCGCTTCTGAACGCCAAAGAATGCTACCAGGAACTCCATGCTGTTGCCGGCGATGATCATCACTCGATCACCGGGGCCTATGCCACGACGCCCCAGGCCCGTGGCACAGGCATCGCTGGCAAGATCGAGTTCGCCGAACGTGCATGACGCTCCGTCGGAGAAGCGGCAATAGATAGCATCCCCATTCTGCTCCGCCTGCCGTCGCAACGCCTCTACAAGCGTCCAACTCCGTGGCTCGAGTTCCAGCATGTCGCCCTCAATCGACAGCTTTGCGTTCGACGAAGTGCAGCAGGATGCCCTCGGTCGTTCGCCGATCCATGAAGGCGATCTGGCTGTTTCGCGCACCGGGCCTAGAGATCGGGTCAATCATCCTGATGCCTTGGTCCGACAGGGTCTTGATCGCGTTACGCATGTCGGGCGTCTTGAAGCCAATGTGCAACAGACCCTCACCGCGCTTGTCCAGAGCCTGGGCGATCGCTCCTTGGTCCTGCCCGACCGAGCCGGGAATGGTGCCAAGCGGAACCCGTATCGTTGCGGCACTCAAGGGTTGCATGATCTCGAGATCGAAATCGCCGACCGTGACGAAGAGCGCGATCAGGCCGGCGCCAACCGCCGGGATGGGCGCGCGGGTGTGCGATGTTGCGCCATATTTGTCGTTCGACGTCACTTCTATCGGAATGAGGAATTCCGAGTCCGTTTGTGTGGACTCCAACGGCCAACCAAGGCCGTCGACGTAGACATCCTGCGCGCGGCGGCTGTCGCGGCAGGCGATGCCAAGATGGTCGACGCGCTCGATCAGGGGCGGCATGTCGGAGGCGTTGAACCGGAGATCTACGCTCGCCTCGACAAATTGAAGGGGTATGCCGAGCGTCGTCGCGGGCTCTGACCATATGGCCTTGCGACCGCCGGAGCCGCTCCCTGCGTCGGACGCAATGCCGATGCCCGCCTTTTTCAGCTTTTCCTTGGTCTGGCTAAGCGACGGTACCTTGAACGCGACATGACTGAGTCCCGGCCGGCCCCGCCCGGCTTCGCTGCTCCCGATCGAGACGACGCGCACAATCGTATCGCCGGCCTTCAAGGCAAAAGCCTCGCCGTCGGCACTGTCTGGATACTCGGCGATTGGCAGGCGAAGCTGCTCGTGGAAGAGCCGACGACCAGCATCGAGATCCCGCATGACCAGGCCCACATGTTCGACAATCCCAACCGGCGAACGACTCATGGTGGCACTCCGTTCTTGCGCAATATTGTAGGACGAAATCATCGTACAACGATAAGAATAGCTGTCAATGGAAGTGGGCGATCACCCGCGGATCAGTTGACAAACGACCAATCGTCCTACTTTATTGTACGACAATCTGGAAGAACAAGACAGCAATTGAAGTAGGGTGAGGAAGAGAGATGACCAAGTTTCATTTTTCGTCGATAGGCTTGTTATCGATAATCGCTAGCCTGGCACTTACGATCGCGCCGGCGCACGCCCAGATATCCGACGACGTCGTGAGGATCGGCATCATCAATGACACGTCCGGCCCTTACGCGGATCTCTCCGGAAAGGGCTCAGTCGTTGCCGCCCAGATGGCCATCGAAGATTTCGGCGGTCGTGTTCGGGCAAAGCCTGTCGAGCTCGTCTCGGCAGGGCACCAGTTAAAGCCAGACGTGGGCCTGTCGACCATCAGGCGTTGGTTCGACGTCGAAAAAGTCGACATGGTCGCCGATATTGTCCACTCGTCGATAGCGCTTGCCGCGCAGACCGTCGCGAAAGAGCGTAACAGGATCATTATCGCGACCGCCGTAGGCGCCAACGATTTTACGGGCAAGGCCTGCACGTCGACATCTGCGTCATGGATCTACGATACGGATGCCCTGACCAATGCCTTGGTGCGCTCCGTCGTAGCGACCAAGAAGGACACTTGGTTCCTGATCGTCGTCGACTATGCGTTCGGGCATTCCATGGAAGCCGATGCGAGGAAGGCCATCGATGCGGCTGGCGGCAAGGTACTTGGCAGTGTTCGGCATCCCTTGGGGACGGCCGACCTCAGCTCTTATCTTCTGCAGGCGCAGGCGTCCGGCGCAAAGGCCGTCCTCCTGGCCAACGGTGGCGCCGATCTGATCAACAGCATCAAGCAGGCGACGGAATTCGGCTTGGTCAGCAAGGGCCACCAAACGCTTGTTGCGCCGCTGGTGTTCCTTACTGATGTACACAGCCTTGGGCTTCAGGCCGCGCAAGGCTTGAGCTTTACGATACCGTTCTACTGGGATCTCGACGACAAGACGCGCGCCTGGTCGAAGCGCTTTTTCGATCGGCATGGAGCCATGCCGACAGAAGTACATGCGGCAGTCTATTCTGCGGTGCAGCATTACCTGAAGTCAGTCGATGCGGCCGGGACGGACGAGGCCCAAGCGGTAATGGCGAAAATGCGCGAGCTGCCGGTCAATGATTTCTATGTCACCAACGGGATTTTGCGCATTGATGGTCGTCTGTTGCATCCCATGTATCTGGTCCAGGTGAAGTCGCCGGCTGAATCGAAGGGTCCCTGGGATTTCTACAACATTATTCGCACCATTCCCGCCGATGTCGTCTTCCGGCCGCTGGCTGAAAGTGCTTGCCCGTTGGTTCAGCGTGATAAATGAGGCGTCGCACACCGTTCCGGGCAAACGCGGAAATCTGTCAGATGTCCCGAGACAGGCCGCGCCAGTAGCCTGCCCTCAGCTCGCGCTTGAGTATCTTTTCGAGAGCGTTGCGGGGGAAGCTCTTGCGGAACTCGACTCTCGATACGCGCTGTGCCTTTCCTAGGCGGTCATTGCCCCAGTCGCATAATTGCCCTTCGCTGACCGTCGCGCCGTCGCGCATGATGGCCAGCAGGAGGGGTGTCTCGCCCCATTTGTCGTGGGGAATTCCGATCGCCGCCACTTCGAGAACATCGGGATTTTGCATGAAGACATCCTCGAGATCGACGGCGTAAATCTTCACGCCACCCGAGATGATCATGTCCTTCTTGCGACCGACGACGTGAAGATAGCCGTCTTCATCGTAGCGTCCGAGGTCGCCGCTGCGCAGGTAGGGCCGTCCCTTTCCATCGTGCCATAGAGCTTCCTGCGTGCGCACCGCGTCTCTGTAGTATTGCGTGAGCAGGAACGCGCTCGTTCCGACGATCTCGCCGATTTCGCCCGAAGCGACCGGCCGGTCGTCGTCACCAAGGATTTGGATGTCCGTATCTACGGTCGCGATCGGCCGACCGACGGATCCTGCCTTTCCGAGAGCGTAGTCGGCAGGTCCGACAAAGGTCATGAAGCCTTCTCCCATGCCGTAGATCTCGCACAGGGACAGCGACGGCAAGCGCGTCCGCCACTCGTTGAAGGTATGGGGAGTCAAAGGCGACCCGGAAACCATGATCAGCCGCATCGACTCGAGGGCTTGCGCCTGGAAGCCGGGGTCCGCCGTCGTGACGACGAGCTGTGTGGGGACCATGAAGGCGTGGGTACAGCGCTCGCGCTCAACCAGATCCTGGAACGCGTTGGCAGTGAACTTTTTCATGATGACCACCACGCCGCCGCAGTAGAGGGTGGGCAGCATGGTTGTCCAAGTGCCGTTGTGATAGAGCGGTGTCGTGAGGATGGTCCGCGCGTCGTGGTCTATCTCAAGGCACGGGCCCAGGCCGAGCGGATAAAGAAGGCGCGAGAAATGCGAGTGTTCCATGCCTTTGGGCATCCCGGTGGTTCCGGATGTGTAGAGAATGCTGACCGGGTCGTCATGGCGGTAGTCGACGGCAGGAGGACATGACGGAAAGGCCTGCAGCCAGTCGTCATAAGCCATCCAGCCTGGTGCCGTTTCGTCGATCAGGATGAAATTTCTCGGCTCGATGCCGGCAAGCCGACTTCTAACCGGCTCGATCCGATAGCGGGTTTCCTCACTTGCGAACAGATAGCCGGCCTCCGAGTTCTCCAGCATGGCGGCAAGCGACTCCGATGCCATGAGTTCACTCAGCGGCACGATCACGCCTCTTGCCGCGATCGTCCCAAGGATCAGCTCCAACTGCGCAATCGAATTGTTCAACAGGGTCGCCACCTTGTCCCCTGGGCGTAATCCTTGCGCGATGAGTGCGTTGGCAACCCTGTTGATCCGATCGACCAGCTGCTTCCACGTCAGGCGCTGGGAGTCGCAGATGACCGCCTCGGCATCGGGCGTCAGGATCGCATGGCTGGCGATGACGTTCGGCAGGCTGAGCGTGCGAACAGCGATCATGACATCAATTGTCCGGGTTTCGGTTTCTCTGGGCGTTGAACCGGGCATGACGTCGCCCGAGCTCGACATAGTGGCGCACGGCGTCCTTCATCCCATTGGCGATATCGGATCGCAGCGGGGCAAGCTTGCGGGCCGGGGCGCCGCCCCACAGCTCGCCGGCGGGGATGCGGGTTCCTTCAACCACCAGCGCGCCGGCGGCGACCATGGCTCCCGTTTCCACAACGGCCCCGTTGAGGATCGTCGCCCGTATGCCGATGAAACATCCGTTTTGCAGCTCGCAACCATGCAGAATCACGCCATGCCCGACCAGAACATCGTCACCGACCAGCGTGGGTGACGTTTCCGGTGAGACATGAACAATCGTGCCGTCCTGGATGTTGCTGCGAGCCCCGATACGAATCGAATTGACGTCACCGCGCAATATGCAGCTGTACCAGATGCTCGCCTGTTCCCCGATAATGACGTCGCCGATCACGACCGCCGACGGCGCGACGAAAGCAGTCGCCGCGATAATCGGAACGAGGCCCTCGTACCCGATGTCGGGTTCGGCTGCGTCAGACTTTTCCATCGTCGCTAAAGGACATCGGGGCGTTCGACCAGATGCATCAGAACGCCATTCATGGACTTGGGGTGAATGAAGCCGATGCGCGAACAGCGCGCGCCCGGTCGGCCCCGCTCATCAATGACGCGATAGCCTGAGCCGCGTAGCCGTTCGAGCCGGGCGTCGATGTCGCGAACCTTGAACGCCACATGGTGCAGGCCGGGGCCGCGCTGCGACAGGAAGCGGGCGAGAGCGCCGTGGTCCTGGCGGGTATTTCCTGCCGTATCTCCCAACGCGCGAACGGTGTGATCGGTGTCGAGGGTCTGAATGACTTCCAGCTCGCAGTCGCCGGTCGTTATGAAGACGTCGTGCACTGCGGCGACGAACTCGGTCGGCCGGGTGTAGACCACGGTCTTGGTCTTGCCCTGGGACTTGTAGACGAAATGTTCAGTTGAGGTCTGCAATTCGGTATCGAACTGTTCGCCATCGAGCGTGCAGCCCAGTTTCGTGCAATAGGTGTCGACGACCCGGGCGTTGTCGGTACCGATGACGCCGAGATGATCCAGCTTGTCGACAAAATCCGGCTTGCCTTCGGGTCGGTCTATCCGGCCAACCAGATAGGTGCGAATGCCGTTCGTGGCGTCCAGCGACAGCAGCGCGCGCTGGCTGCCATCAATGCCGTCGTCGAAACCGTTGATCTCGAACGCCAGATTGCCCTCCGAAAGCTGTTTGCGCGCGGCATGCACGTCGTCGACCGAGAGGGCGATATGGTGGACGCCCGTGCGTCTTTCGCCGCCGACATAGGGGTCGCCCGGCTCAAACAATGCCAACGCCGATCTGCCGACGCTCAGAAAGGGGACAGTCGAGCCTTGCGCCGAGCGATGTGACGTCCTTAACAATCCGAAGTCTCGTTCAAGCTTGCCGGCGGCGGCACCGACGTCATCGACGATCAGGGCGACATAACTGAGCTCTTTTCCGTACATTTTCGCCTCTAGTTCTGCTGGACCACGGCCTCTTTGAGCAAGGCATCTATCTCCGGTCTCGAGAAACCGAAGTCGGCCAGAACCTCGACACTGTTCTGGCCGAACAAGGGCGGCGGCAAACGCGCTGTCTCCTGATTCGTACAGTCCATGCGCGCCGGATTGCTGAGCAAGGGGAGTTTTCCAAGGAGCGCATGGTTGGCCGGCTGAATGAAGCGTTGGCTGACCACGTGGGGATCGCTGAAGACCTGGTCGATGGTGTAGACGGGTCCGGCCGGAATGCCGACCTCGATCAGCTTTTCGGTCCACGCCATTTGCGTGTCACGACGAAAGGCCTCGTTGAGACGGAATTTCAACGCACCGCGGTTCTTCAGCCGGGCGGTGTTGTCGCAGAAGTCGGGATGGTCGACCATCTCGTCCAGGTCGAGAATGCGGCAGAGCTTGCGCCACATATCCTGAGTGGCGACGCTGATGTTGAGTGGTCCATCCATGGTCTCGACGAGCCCGTAGGGACAAATGACGGGATGATCGTTGCCGACCGGTCCCGGCACCTCGCCGAGGCTGAGGTAGCGCTGCCCCTGGACGCAAAGCAATCCTATGAGAGCGCCAATAAGCGAGGTGTCGACGCGTTGGCCGATGCCGGTCGTGCGCTGTTGGAGCACGGCTGCCAGGATCCCGAGGGCGCTCCACATGCCTGCAGTAAGATCGCCGATCGGTGTACCCACGCGCAGCGGTCCGCTTTCCGCGGTGCCGGTGATGCTCATCAACCCCGACATGCCCTGAGCGATCTGATCCACGCCGGGCCAGCGGCCATAAGGCCCCGACGCGCCAAAGCCGCTGATGCTCGCATAGACCAGCTTCGGATTGTCGCGGCGAAGGATGTCGTAGCCCAAGCCCATTTCGTCGGCGATGCCGGGCTTGAAGTTTTCGACGAGGACATCGGCGCGCAGGGCTAGTGCGTGCAGCAGCGCGCGTCCCTTCGTCGTTCGGAAGTCGACGGCCAGGCTGCGCTTGTTGCGATTGATGCTGAGGAAGTAGGTTCCTTCTCCCCCGTGGAACGGGCCAAAAGCTCGCAACAGATCGCCGCGAGGCGTCGGTTCGACCTTAGCGACATCAGCGCCGAAGTCGCCCAGGATCATTGTGCAGAACGGCCCGGCCGCCGCGCGCGTGAGATCGAGTACCCGAATTCCTTTTAGCGGCGGTTCCACCCTGCATTCTCCTGCCACGCATCGTTGGCTTTTCCCGGCTCATCCGGCGGGCCGGCAAAGCGAGGCCGCTGAGGTTTGACCCTTGCCATTCTGTAGTTCAATATTGTCCGACAATCAAGCTGATCGGATTGAGGAATTCGGATGTGCTGAACGAAACGGAAAAAGCAAAAGCATTGAAGGCGAAGCTCGAAGCTTTCATGGCCGACCACATCTATCCCAACGAGGCGCGATACTTTCGTGAATCGATGGAGGCCGGACCGTGGGGCGTCCAGCCGGTTCTGGATGAGTTGAAGCCCAAGGCGAAAGCCGCCGGCTTGTGGAATCTCTTCCTCGCTCATTCCGATCACGGCCCGGGCCTGACGAATCTCGAGTATGCGCCGATGTGCGAAATCATGGGGCATTCGCACTTGGCTCCGGAGGTGTTCAACTGCTCCGCGCCTGATACCGGCAATATGGAAGTGCTCGCCCGCTACGCAACATCCGAGCAGAGGAAGGTCTGGCTGGAGCCGCTCTTGTCGGGGAGCACACGTTCGGCGTTTGCCATGACGGAGCCGGCGGTTGGTTCCAGTGATGCTACCAATATCGAGAGTGAAATCCTGCGCGACGGCGACGAGTACGTCATCAACGGCCATAAATGGTTTACGACGGGCGCAACGGACCCGCGTTGCAAGATCATCATCTTCATGGGCAAGACCGATCCAGGCAACCCGAACCGGCATTTGCAGCAGTCCATGGTTCTGGTGCCGAAGGATACTCCCGGCGTGCGCGTCGTTCGACCCTTGCCGGTGTTCAATTTCTACGGAATGCCCGATCGTGCATCGGAAGTTGTCTTCGAGAATGTCCGCATTCCTGCCGCGAATATTCTCTTGGGCGAAGGGCGCGGCTTCGAGATCGCACAGGGCCGCCTAGGGCCAGGACGCATCCATCATTGCATGCGCCTGATCGGCTTGGCCGAGCGCGCATTGGAAAGAATGTGTCTCCGCACCCAGCACCGGGTCACGTTCGGCAAAGCCATCGCAGAACGCAGTGTGACTCTTGAGCGGATTGCGGAATCGCGCATCCTTATCGAGCAGTCGCGACTGCTGACACTGAAGGCCGCACATATGATGGATACTGTTGGCAACAAGGCCGCGCGAACAGAGATCGCTATGATCAAAGTCGCCGTACCGAATATGGCATGTAGGGTGATCGACTATGCCATCCAGGCTTTTGGTGGCGCGGGGATTACCAACGACTATGGACTGGCGGCGGCCTATGCTACCGCACGTCTGCTGCGCATTGCTGATGGTCCCGACGAAGTACATCGCAGTCAGATTGGCCGCTGGGAGCTTCGACGCCATGCCAATAAGGTGCCATTGAAGCCGGACGCGCCGTATTCCCCATCTCATTGGGCAACCTCATGACGAAAAGAGGATGGTTTCTGGCGGAACGGCGGACGTGCTGTCTCGGCCTTGCAATTCGTCGTTGAGAGGGCTCATGAACGATATCGTGGCGAAGGCGACTGAGCCCCGGCAGCTTCGCGCGTTGATCGCAGCTGGAGGGGCCGTTGTTGCTCCGCTCGTCTTCAATCCATTATCCGCGAAGTTGGCGGAAGCGGCCGGATTTCGATCGCTCTAATGCAATCGATCGAACGAGATGTCGCCAAGCGTACCAATCTCTCGGTAGTTGAGAGAAAATGTTCGAGCCAATGAGGAGGAGGAATTATGCAAATTACCCCGCCGAATACGACGTATCAGCAAGTCGGATCAGGTCTCGCGCCTCGTCCAGTCTCCCTTTCGGGTGTCACGATCGGCTTTCTCGACGGTTGGGGCGCGCGCGAGGCAGACGGTCGGATCACCATGTATCCGTTGATGCGTGAGTTACGGGCTTTACTGGCCGAGCGTTACGGTGTCGCCGATTTCATCTGGCACAAGAAGAAGAACGTGGCGCAGCGCGAACCGCGGGCATTCCTCAAGGACTTCGCTGAGCGCTGTGCCGTCGTCATCAACGGTGAGGCGGCTTGAGGCTCTTGTACTTACGCGTCCGTGCTTGACGCGCATGATCTAGAGAAGATGGGACGGGCAACGATCACGATCTGTCACGCGCCTTTTGAAACTGCTGCGCGCAGACACGCGACCACGCTCGGCCTTGCAAACTTGCCACTGCTGATCGAGCCCGCACCCAAGGGCAGTAACCTCACGGTCAATGCACCGGAGATTGCGGCGCGGTCGCTCGATCGTGTGATTGCCGCTCTAACCAAGCGCGGAGGCTAGCCATGGCGCGCATGCCGTCGCCTGTCGTCGATGTGCCCGATTTTTGGGCCTGGCACGAGATGGCGCTGGAACGTGGCTGGACCGACGGACTGGTCGTGGCGCCGCCGACACGCGAGCGCGTCGACCAGATGATCGCCTATCTGGGCCGACGGCCTGATGAAGTCGTCGGGGTGTTGGGACCAAAGGACGGTATCGCCACCGTCGAGCAAATTGCCATCAACTGCGTAATGGCAGGCTGCCTGCCGCAGCACGCGCCTGTGGTGATCGCGGCCATCGAGGCGATGCTCGAGCCGGAGTTCAACTTGCACGGTGTGCAAGCCACAACTAATCCCTGTGCGCCGCTGGTCATCGTGAACGGGCCGATCGTTGACGAGCTCGGATTCCATGCCAAGGAAGGCGCTTTTGGGGGCGGTTCACGCGCCAGTGCCTGTGTCGGACGCGCGGTAAGGCTAATTCTCTGGAACATCGGCGGCGGTATTCCCGGCGAGACCGACATGGCCTCGCAAGGCCAGCCCGCGAAGTATCTGTTTTGCGCTGCCGAAAACCACGAGCAGAGCCCATGGCAGCCGCTGCATGTCGAACGAGGCTTCGCCGAGAGCGACAGCACGGTGACGGTGTTCGCGTGCCAGTCGCCACATCCGCTGCGCGTATTGGGCAATGCCGACCGTATCCTGAAGCTTATCGCGGCCAGCCTGCCGGTGCCTGCGGTCAACATGTTCCATGCGGCGGGCCAGTTTCTACTGAGCTTCGGCGCGCGGCCGGCGCAGGAGCTCGCGCGCGCCGGCTACACCAAGGCCGACGTGAAGAAATGGGTCTGGGAGAATGCGCGCTTTCAAGTCGGCGGGCTGCGTCACTCCGGCGTTCTCGCCGAGGAACAGCATATGCGCTATTGGGGCCACGGCGAGGAAGGTGCGCCCGACGTCGCGACCTTGAGTGACGAGACCCTTCTCCCGATGGTGCGCAGCGCCGACATGATCCATGTTGCCGTGATCGGGGGCGATTCGCAGTGGTGGATGGGCTTCTCGCCCGGATGGGGAAACTATGGCGGCTATGCGGTCACCAAAGCGATCAAGCGGCCTCGTTAGGCGTAGCCTGTTGGCAGGCGCCGCAGCGCTCGCCGCGGGTCCGCTCCGCGCGGAGACATTTCCCAGCAAGCCGATCCAACTCGTCGTGCCGTTGGGCCCAGGCGGAATCAACGACATCATTTCTCGTCTGATTGCGCAGAAGCTGACGGAAAGCTGGGGGCAGGCGGTCATCGTGGTCAACAAACCCGGAGCGGGCGGCATCATCGGGAGTGAAGCCGTCGCCAAGGCTGCCCCCGACGGCTACACGATCCTGATGGTCTATTCGAGCCACATGGTGAATCCCAGCCTGTACAGCAAACTTCCCTATGACAGCGTGCGCGACTTCGCGCCGATCACCTTAGTGAATACGGTAAATCTCGTGCTAACGGTCAGCCCGATGGTGCAAGCAAATTCGGTTAAGGAGCTAGTCGCGCTCGCCAAATCCAAGCCGGGCACGTTGAACTACGGCACCAGCGGCATTGGCAGTCTCGGCCATCTCGCTGCGCTCCGATTCGCCAACGAGGCAGGTATCGACGTTGTGCAGGTGCCATACAAGAGCGCACCCGAGGTGACGACTGCGCTGCTGCGCGGCGATGTGACCTTCTATTTCGACAGCCCGATCACCGCGCTTCCGTTTATCCGCAGCGGCAAGGCGAAAGCGCTGGCGGTTACGTCCGCCATGCGTTCGTCCGTGCTGCCGGAGGTGCCAACTATCGCCGAGGCGGCCTTGGCGGGCTTTGAGGTGCTAGGCTGGAATGGGCTGCTCGCACCGGCTGGCACACCTAAACCGGTGATAGACAAGTTGAATGGCGAGATCGTGCACATTCTGCGTACGCGTGAAGTGACCAACCAACTCAAGGAACAGGGCGTCGACGTGGTCGGTGATACGCCTGAAGAATTCGCTGCGATCATACTGGCTGATATCGCCAAGTGGCGCGAGATCATCACCGCTGCTGGCATCAAGATCGAGTAATTTAATCGATCCAATAGAGAGCGAGCACGCTAACCGCCGACGGTTGCCGACAAATGGTCGATCATCCACTGCCCTGCAGGGCCTGGCCGATGGTCGGCGAGGTAGGCGCCGCACATCACGATTTGCGCATCTCGCGAGTCGAACTCCACTGGTCGAATGACCTTTAGCCGCCCTTGAGCAATGTCATTCTGGACCAGATGGGAGGGCATGTTGCCCCATCCGAGGCCGGCCAGCAGCATCGAGTGCTTCGCGCCCAGGTCCGCCAGGCGCCAAGCACGGCCCGACAATACGCCATAATCACGTCCCGCCGTCAGCGACGAGCGATCCGTGAGCACGAGTTGAACATGCCGGTGCAGGACGTGTGTATCGATTGGGCCCTCTAGTGCCGCCAGCGGATGGTCGGGTGCCACCACCGGGATCAGATCGATCGTGAGCAAGGGGAAGCGCTTCAAGAGCGCGATGTCGCTGAAGAAATTCTGCAACAATCCAAGTATGCAGGTGCCGTCGAGTACCAGTTCCGCGGCGGCGCCGAGCGATTGCACATAGACGCGCGGCGGAACGGTCGGGAACTTCGCGGTGAAAGCGCGGAGCGCTTTGACGACCGCAGGCATCGGGAACATGGAGTCGAGCACGATCGTCAACTCCGCTTCCAATCCGCTCGCCAGACTTCGCGCGGTATCACGAAAAGCATTTGTCTCCTCCGCGATCCGGCGGGCCCCCGGCAGAAGCGCACGCCCCGCCTCTGTCAGTGCGGGCCGATAGGTGGTGCGGTCAAACAGGAGGATGCCGAACTGCGCCTCGAGCTTCTGGATTCCGTAAGTCACCGCAGACTGGGCGCGGTTCAGCTGCTTGCCCGCCTTGGAGAAGCTTCCGGTGTCGGCAACCGCGAGGAACAGCCGAATTTGGTCCAAAGTCAGCGAATTCAACATGATCAGATATATTGATCATCTTGATCGATATTTAAACCCTTATTTAGATCGTATCCGCCGCCCAGCTAATGGGCCGAGGGTTACGCCCGCACAGTTCCAACGAAGGATGCCCGACATGAACAGATTAAATGGAAAGACCGCGGTCATCACCGGTGGCGCCACAGGTATCGGGCTCGCCGCGGCAAAGCGCTTCATCGAGGAGGGCGCTTTCGTCTTCATCTTCGGTCGCCGGCAGGAAGTGCTCGACGCCGCCGTGGCGGAGCTTGGGCCCAATGCCCGCGCGGTGAGGGGCTCGGTCTCGGATGAGGCCGACCTCGACCGACTCTACGCGGCGGTGACGGCCGAGCGCGGAACCCTCGACATCGTCTTTGCCAATGCCGGGGTGGGAAGCCAGCTTAAGCTCGGCGAGATCACCGCCAAACACATTGATGAAACCTTCGATGTCAATGTGAAGGGTACGATCTTCACGGTCCAGAAGGCGCTGCCACTGATGGGCAAGAGCGGCTCGATCATCCTGACCGGATCGAGCGCTGGCACCACGGGCGCCCCGGCATTCACCGCCTACAGTGCGAGCAAGGCTGCAGTGCGCAACCTCGCGCGGACCTGGGTGGAGGATCTGAAGGGCACCGGCATCCGCGTAAACGTGCTGTCGCCCGGGGCGGTGGCGACCGAACTCGCGACGGAAGCGCTGGGCGAGGCGGGCCTTAAGGCCTACGGCGCGATGACTGGGTTCCAGCGCATGGGAGATCCGGCGGAGCTCGGGGCGGCGGCTGCCTTTCTCGCGTCGTCGGACAGCAGCTTCATGACTGGCAGCGAGGTCGCCGTCGACGGCGGCCTGGCGCAACTCTGACCCCGGCGCGGTGCGGGCATAGCATACGTAACGAAAGGAAAACGATAATGAAAAAACTAGAAGGTAAGATCGCTGTCATCACGGGCGGAAGCAGCGGGATTGGCTTGGCCACAGCCAAGCGCTTCATGGAAGAAGGTGCCCACGTGGTGATCACTGGGCGACGAGAGAAAGAGCTGAAGGAGGCCGCAGCCTCCATCAAGAGAAACGTTACGACGGTCGTGGGCGACGTGTCGCGCTTGGAAGATCTGGACCGGCTCTATGCCGTCGTGAAAGAGAAACATGGTCACATCGACATTCTCTTCGCGAACGCGGGCGCGGGGACAATCGCACCGCTCGCGGTGGCGACTGAGGCCCATTTTGACCAGACCTTTGACGTGAACGTGAAGGGAGTGTTCTTTACGGTGCAGAAGGCCCTTCCCCTCTTCAAAGACGGGAGCTCGATTATCCTCACCTCTTCGGTCTCGAACGTGATGGGGCTCCCAGGGTTTACCGCCTACGCCGCGAGTAAGGCGGCTGTGCGCAACTTCGCGCGCGGCTGGGCTCTGGAATTGAAAGACCGCAAGATCCGTGTGAATTGTATGAGCCCCGGAGCAATCGATACCCCGGCCTTAGCGACGACGACGGGCCTTACCGCTGAACAGGTCGAGCAAGCGGTCGCACAGTTCACCACGCAGATCCCAATGGGTCGCAGAGGCATGCCCGAGGAAATCGCGGCAGCAGTCGCGTTCCTTGCTTCCGATGAAAGTTCATATGTCACCGGCGTGGATCTCGCCGTCGACGGAGGCATGGCGCAGGTCTGACCCCGGCGTCAACACAAGATCGGAGAAGCACTATGACATACGCAATTGTCGGCTTCGGCAAGATTGGCCACGCTCTCGCCAAGGCATTTGGCCGCAAGGGCATCGAAGTGTCGGTCGCAACCACCCGCGACCCGGAAAGCTTTGCATCGGATGCGGCCGCTATCGGGTCCACGATCATTCCCAAAACACTGGCGGAGGCCGTCACGGCGGACATCATCTTCTTGGCTGTCCGTTTCGAGGCGCACCCGGAGGTCGCGAAGGCGCTCCCCACTTGGCAGGGGAAAATCATCGTCGATGTGACCAATGCCTACGGCGTGCCCCCTGAGGAACTGGGAGGACAGCCTTCTTCCAAGTTCGTCGCGCAGGCCTTCTCTGGTGCAAAACTGGTCAAGGGCTTCAATCACTTGATCGCTGCCACCCTTGACCAGGATCCGGCCGTACAGGGTGGCAGGAGAGTCGTGTTCCTGGCGAGCGACGATGACGCTGCCGCAGCGGAGATCGGTACGCTCGCGGAAAACCTCGGGTTCTCGCCAATCAAACTTGGCGGGCTTTCGGAAGGCGGGCTGCTTGTCCAGGCGCGCGGAAATAGCTGGGGGCGGCTGATCTTCAAGGATCTGGTCAAGTTCGACTGAAAGGCCGCGATCGCAGATGTCGCCGCAATTATCCAATTTTAAAGGGATCTATCCATGACTGCCGCGTTATTCGACCACTCGCTCGATCAGATCTTTCGTTCGGCACGCACCTTTAACGGCTGGGCCGATCGTCCCGTGGAGGACGCTACGGTGCGCGAGATCTATGACCTCATGAAGTGGGGCCCAACATCTGCGAACAGCAGCCCCGCGCGTTTCGTTTTGGTGCGTAGCGCCGACGGAAAGGCAACGCTTGCCGGACTGGCTGCGGAACCGAACAAGCCAAAAATTCTGAAGGCTCCCGTCACGGTCATCATCGGGCACGATTTGGATTTCGCCGGCGAGCTTCCAAAGCTTTTGCCTCACAACGCCGAGGTCATGCAGAAGTACTTTGCGGCACCCGAAGTGGCTGCGATGACGGCAATGCGGAATGGGACGCTGCAAGGTGCTTATCTCATCGTCGCTGCGCGGGCGTTGGGACTGGACTGCGGCCCCATGTCGGGCTTCGACAACGCCGGCGTGGACAAGGCCTTTTTTTCCGGCACGCGAATCCAGTCGAACTTTATCTGCAGCATTGGCCACGGCGATCCAGCTTCCGTGTTTCCGCGCAATCCTCGCCTCAGTTTTGAGGAGGCGGGTCGCTGGGCCTAACCGTGGAGTAGATCGGACACGATCCGATCCAAGCGAAATGGAGAAATACTATGAGCACCGAGAAGAACGTCCAGACCGTGAAGGACTTCTTTGCCGCGATCGGCCGCGGCGACAGGGAGGATCTGTTGGCGCTCGTCGCCGAAGACATCGAGTGGATCATTCCGGGCGAGGACTGGCCGCTGGCCGGCACACGCCGCGGGCACGCGGGATTGGCGGATTTGCTTGAGACGGCATCCAAGACGATGGAAACGTCCACAGAGCCCCGCGAATACGTAGCGCAGGGAGACCGGGTTCTGGTCGTCGGCGTCGCGACGGGAAAAATCAAAGCCACGAATAAGCCGTTCAAGGACGACTGGGTCTTCGCCATCACCGTTCGAAACGGCAAGGTGACAAAGATCCGGGAGTATATCGACACGCAGGCGCTGGCGCGGGCCTCGCAGATGGACTCGTCCGGGCCGGCGTAGCGCTGGCCATCTGCGGCCATCGAACCGGCGTAGACGGTGGATCAGCCGTGGATCGCCCCGTCGCGCGCCGCGCTCGTCGAATGCCCCACCATTAAGGAGATCCCGATGTACGACCAATCCAAGCAATCCGAGTTGATCCGGTTCGCACGCGTCGATGCGGGGTCCACCGTCATCGACGTTTACCCAGGCGACGGCGACTGGACCCGTCTCTTCTCCGACATCGTGGGACCCGAAGGACGGGTCTACAGCTTCGTGCCCGCCGAAGTCGCCCACTTCAAGAACGATCCGGTCGGCCGCATGCGGGTGCTTGCGAAGGAGCCGGGCCGCAAGAACGTCGAAGCCGTCTCGGCGGACCTCGTGGCGATGCCGGAGGTTATGCAATCAGCAGATGTCCTGTGGCTGCACCTGTTTTATCACGATCTCCACACTGCGCTGATCCAGGCCAGGGGCGCGACGGCAGCCCAAT